>OHAD01000273.1_pt1 | contig 63392 bp, 70 predicted proteins | sample 1577011 | NCBI WGS metagenome assembly OHAD01 (sample SAMEA3541510, study PRJEB24748) | human gut metagenome | biome: human gut; feature: human-associated habitat; material: faeces | place: China | collected 2012 | reverse complement strand
AAGGAATATAAAGGATTCTTTATTGCTATATTGATTATTTATATTTCAATTCAGTTATATAACAACAATCTATTAAGTACTATTAGTTTTTCATCTTTAAATGATTCTATATATAATCAAAGGATTTTTATGAGTTCCTTATTATTTTCATTTATCATTTTAAATTTAAATTTTTTTACCTATTTTCTATTTAAGAGGAGATATTATGTATCAATTAATTAAATTATATTTTCGTTTATTTTTTAAAAATAATAAAGGTTTACTCATTATTCTTATTTTACTTTTTACATCTTTCTCAACTTTATATATAAATCTACATCAAACAAAAATAAACCGTGATACTACTACACAAATTTATGATCAATATATAGATAAATACTCTGGTATTCCAAATAATTCAAAAGAAAAACAAATTCTAAAAGAATTAAATTCTTATGAAAATAATGAAGATATTTTAAAAGAATATCAAAATCATCAAATTACTCAAAAAGAATATCTAAAAAAACAAAGAAAAAATAATTCTAATATTTTAAAAAAAGATGCATTAAATTCTTTCTACTTATATTATTTAAAAATTAAAAATACTCAACATAAGGAAATAGTTAATACAAAGTATACTGATTGTTTAAATTTTAACAATCTAGATTTTATTATCATTCTCTTTCTTTTCTTTCTTATTTATAGTATCTATTTAAAAGAAATAGATGATCATATATGGATTTATGAAAAAACAACATCTAATGGTATTAAGAATGCTAAAAAGAGTAAAATATTTGTATTTAGTTGTATATGGGAATTATTTTTAATTTTAATGACTATTGGTAAAATACTTATTTTTAAACATTTTTCTAGATTAGATTTTTCAATAATTAATATTCCTTGGTGTTCAAAAAATTGTCCAAATATTTCATTAATAACATTTATATGCTTTTGTACATTTCTTTACTATATAGCGAGTTATCTTTTATGTAGTCTAAGTATTTTACTAAAAAAATTTATTCATTCTAATATCTTTATTTTGCTTGTACTTTTTATTTTCGTCTATATTCCTTTAGCTTTCTTAGGAAATAGTATACATATTCTTTATTTTCCTTTTATTAGTTTTCTTGTTCCTGGTCGCTATTTTGCAGGTTATGGTGAAAAAATGTTAGGCATAGATTTTCATATAGTAATTATTGAATTGATTATTATCTTTATATTCTTTCTTCTTTCTTTTTTTAAAGGAAAAAGAAAGAACTTGATTTTTCTTTCTTTATTAATATTAATAACTGGTTGTTCAAGTAATCAAAATAATTCATCTAGTTTTCAATACAATAGTTATCATGAACTTAACTTTGCGGAAAATAAAGAATATTATTATTTTTCTAATAAGATAATAGATAAAAATGATTGGAAAGAGTATTCTTTAATAAGAAATCTTTATGAATCTAGTAATAATTTAATTAATGTATTTCCTCAAAAAGATGGTTTTTTTTATACTATTGACGATGATGAAAGTGAATATTTATATCTCTTTAATAATGATTTTCAAGATGTTAAATTAAAAAAGTTATCTTCTTTACAAAAGAATTTTATGAATATAGAACAACAACATATCCCTATTTCAGATAAGAATATATTAGGTATTATTGGTAACAAGAATAGATATTATATTATTTATAGTGACAAAATAACTAATCAAAATAATAAAGTTGTTTATAAAGGAAAATTAACAAACCGTTATTCTATTTATCATCAATATCTTTATTTTCTACAAGATGATTATACAATCATTAAAATATCTCTAGATACATTTAAAAAAGAAAAATTAGATACTCCATTATGTGATTATTTCTATATAAAAAATAATCATCTCTATTTACACAATATTCAAGATGATAAGTTATATTGTGATAATCAAATTCTATTTAATGAACAAATTGAAAATAGTGATATATATAAAGATAAACTATATTACACCCAAAATGATGGTTTATTTATGTATGATTTTACTTATAAAGAAAGTACTTTATTAACAAAAGAAAAAGTATATTCATTAAAAATATCAATAGATGGAAAATATTTATCTTATATAACAGATAGCACTAAAAAAAATAAAGAAATTAAAATAATCATTAAAGATTTAAAAAAGAATAAAATAGTATATGTTAGAGATGCATAAAAGTCATGGATAAACCATGACCTATTTGTGAAAATTTATGTCCTTTGATATCACTCATTTTAGTGATTTCTGTATTATCTTTTTTAGTGATAATTGCTGGATAAGAGTATGTATGTGGAATTGAAAAATCATATTTTTTCTTTCAGCTGTAATAGCCACTTGGTTAGTTACTAAATCATATTTATCTGAATCAAGTCCAGCAATTAAACTATCCCATTTAACTTCTACAAATTTAACTTTGACCCCTAATTCTTTAGCAAGCGCTTCTGATACTTCTACATCATAACCTACTAAATTATCGTTATCATCATGATATGAAAATGGAGCAAATGTCCCTTCTGTTCCAATCACGATTTCTTTATTTTCTTGAATTTTATCCCATGTATTTTCTTATTTAGATGATGCACATCCTGTTGTTACAGTTGCTAGTAAGGTAAGTGCTAATAATTTAATTCCTTATTTTTTCATTGTTGTTTCCCCTTTATAATAGATGATATTCATGTTCCCATTTACTATTTACAAAATAATTAGCTGCTTTTTTAGCTTCAGCTAAATCCATGAATGTATAATTTCCACATTCTTCTTCCTTAGCCCCTGGAATCTCTTGATCCCAAGAGGCAATTTGACTATAAACATCTTTTACAACTTCTTTAATCACTTCTAAATCTAAATCTCTCACAATCAAATAAAAGCCTGTCATACAGCCCATTGGTCCAAAATAAATCACTCGATCTTTATATTTACCATTTCTAAGTAATGTTGCGCCAATATGTTCAATCGTATGTGCTGCTTCTGGTTTTAAAGCTGGCTCAACATTAGGTTGTGTCATTCGAATATCATATGTAATCAAATCCCCATCAATTCTTGATACATAAACTCCTTTAGTTAGTTTTCGATGATCAACACTAAAACTTGTAATTCTTTCCATTTTTAATTCCCCCATTTTATTTTGTACCAATTTATTTATTTCATATATAATTAGTATGATATAAGAATATAACATTCACTTATCCATGTCAAGCAAAAGCTATGTGACTAAAAGAATTAAAATTTTTTATTTTTTTAAAGAAAAAAGCAAAAAAAGAGACGATATATATAGTAGGAGGTATATTTTATGGAAGGTATAATTGAAAAAAGTTCATCTAATCATAAACTAGTATTAGATAACTATTGTAAGTTGATTATTTGTCATGAAGAAATATTAAGTAGAATAGTTAAATGTTTTGTTGATGAAGCAAAACATTTAACTCTGAATGAAATTGAAAGATTGATCAAAGAAAAGAAATCTTTTCAACATCTAGATAAAGAAAACTTTATTCCCTATAGTGGTAAAACGAATTATGATTTCCTTTGTACGATTGATTTATCACAAAGAATCTATCTAAATATTGAAATACAAAATGACCCCAATCCAGGTTATTCTCTGATTACACGAGGTCTTACTTATATCTCAAGAATCATGACCACACAATGGAAAAATGAATATTATGACTATGATTATAATCATATAAAGAAAGTCTATTCAATTTGGATATTACCACAATCTGCCAAAAAGAATGATGGTCATATCAATGCATATAAGATAGATGAAATAAATATCAATGGAACAACAATAGAAAGAATAGAAACCTATGACAAAGGTGTACTTATTATGATATACTTAAACAAAGAACATGATACTAATGAAAAGTATATAATCTATGATAACATACTAACACCACTTGTTACTTTTTTAAATAATGTATTAAATTATCAAGAAAAAAGAAAGATTTTGAAAAAATATGGTTTTAAGGTAATAGATAAGGAGATAGAAAAGATGTGTAACTTAGGAGAAATGATTGAAAGAGAAGCAAAACAAAAAGAAAGAAGAGTAATGAACCTAGAACATTTACAAAATGTAATGCATGAGCTTCAATGTTCTATGCAAAGAGCAATGGATATTTTAAAATTAACAGATGATGAAAGAGAAGAAATTAGAAAATATTTTCAAGCTTAACATAAAAGGATAGCAGTTTAGCTATCCTTTTTAAAAGACTACACTTTTTTATTTGTGTTTTTAATAATATAAATAGGTCGTTGTTTAGATTCAAAATAACAAGAGGAACAATATTGGCCTAAAATAGCTACAAATACAAGTTGGATACCACTTAAAAATAAAACTAAACTTGTTAAGTAGGATAGATGATGAATAAAAATAGAATATAAAGATATAAAACATGCTATTAATATCAATATTCCGCCAATAACTCCAGCCATTGTAATGGGTGTAGAAGAAAAAGAAAAGATACCTTTAAATGCATAAGAAAATAAACTTTTAAAACTCCATTTTGTCTTACCTGCAGGACGTTCTACATTATGAAATTCTAACCATTTAGTATTAAAACCAACAAAAGAAAACATGCCTTTCATATAACGATTATATTCTTTTAATTCTAAAATCGCATCTACCATTTGTCTTGTCATCATTCTAAAATCACCTGCTCCATCATCCATATCCATTTTCGTAAGATATTGAATCACTTTATAAAAACTATGTGATAAAAAATTTCTTAATTTATTTTCACCAATACGATCAATTCTTTTACCAGCACAACAATCATAGTCTTCATATTTTAATGCTTGATACATAGATTCTAATAAATAAGGTGGATGTTGTAGATCTGCATCCATGATGACTACATAATCACCACTCGCATTTTCTAAACCAGCATACATAGCGGCTTCTTTTCCAAAATTACGTGAAAATGAATAATAGAAACAATGTTTATTTTTATGTGCTAATAGTTTGAGTATATCTTCACTATGATCTTGACTACCATCATTAATAAAAAGAATTTCATAATCAATATTTTGAATTTTCTCTAAAGTATGTACAACTTCTTTATAGAAAAGGGGTAAAACTTCTTCTTCGTTAAAACATGGAACAATGACACTTATTTTATCCATTATAAACACCTTCTTTTTTAAAAATTTTAAACTTACATAAAACATAATTTGATAAAATAGTTACAAAACTTACTAATAACTTAGAAAACATGGGTTGTATATGCATTAAAGTAATAAAAATATATAAACAACCATTTTCAGCTATTAAAGTTAAAAATCTTAACAAAACAAAAGAACTCAATTCTTTTTTGATATCATTTTGACTTTCAAATACATATTTTTTATTCGCATAATAAGCAAATATAACAGCAAAAAACCAGGAGATACTATTAGCGACTAACCAATGACAATGGATCATCAATAAAACAAAATAAACAATATAATTAACAAGTGTAGTCATAATACCTACAAAAACATAACTAATAATCTCTTTAGTATTTTCTTTCATCTTTTATTTTCCTTTCAATTAAATAATGTATAAAAACAACCATAAATCCAAAATAAGATAAAATAAAACCTAATCTATAACCATAAGGAGTAAACTTAATTTGAATTTGATGTTTTCCTTTTTTGATTTTACATCCTAAAAAAGCTTCGTTAACAACTTCACTTTTAACTTCTTGATGATCAACTAAAATTTGATATCCACGATCATAAGGAATACGTGTAATAAAATAACCATCATTACTTACATTTATTGTTCCATTTAAAATATCTTTTCCTTTATTTATAGATAGAGGATCAACTTTTATATTTTTAAGAGCATTTTTATTTAAAGAATAAGTTTGAATATTCTTTAAGTCATAGTGTCCTTTAGATAATGAAATAGATAATTGTTGAGCTGTTAATAAATAAGTAAAATGTGTATTTTGATTATAATAAGGTGAAGTACTTTTTGATAATTTATTTTTTATACCATTAATAGTAATAGAAACACTTTGTAAAGGTAGATGATTAATAACATCTCCTTCAATTACAATGATTTCATTATTTGTTTTTCTATTTAGTTGATAATTAATATGTGTTTTTTTATTATTTTTAATTTGATATTCTTTTTTTAAACCCATATCTTCTTTAATAAATTGACTTTGATAATCATTATTTCCATCTTTTACAATTGCTTGATGATATAGTGTATCTAAAGTATAAGGGGATTCCAGTTTTTGAAATTGGTTTTGACTATAAAGCTGATTTGTCGCATAAGCGATAGGTTTAACATCTTGACTTTGATAAAGCTTTAAACCATTTATTTCATCAACTTTTTGATATCCTTCAATTTTCTTTTTAGAAACAATAGAATCAACAGACATCAGTTTTAAATAAAAGAGATGATTTTGATCTATTTGGGCAACACGATTATTAATTGAAATAGGCAATTTCAATGTATCATATAAATATGAATTATATAATTTATGGTTTGTTGATGTATAACCAGAAATACGTGTTATTTGATTTTGATATGTTTGATTCATATTTTGTTTGCTTTGGTTTAAATTAACTAAAGTATTGATTTTATTTCTTTGAATGAGTGTTTCTGCTTCTTTATTTGAATAGTTTTGATATTGTTTTGTTGATATAAAACTTGTTGTTGGATTATTAAAATAAACAACAAGTAAAGGAATCAATAAATAGATAAAAACTATTTGTTGATGGTGCTTATAAAAATAAAGAATGGTTAAGCTGACGATTAAATCAATACATACAAGATAAGGTTGAGTGATAAAAAATAATGGTAAAATAATTAAAATAAGCATAGAATAATTGATTCTAAAAGTGAAATCTTCTAAAACTAAACCTGCTTGTAAAATAATGAGAGGTATAAATACAATGAGTATTTTACTTCTAGCATATAAAAAACCATTCATTATAAAACAAATTAAAGGACAAAACATAGAAATTATAATAATTAATGATAGTAAACGTGTTTTCTTTTTATATAGACCACATACAATTAAAATCCAAATAAGATATGTAAATCCACAACCATAGTTGTTATAAAGTAAACCTTTTAAAGAAAAGGTAGGCATTAATAAATCTAATAGATGTGTTGAACTTACACTTTTACTACCACCAGCAATAACATATAAAGTAGGAATTGTATAAATAGCAGTTAGTAATACAATACCTACATAAGCTATTAATAAATGAAATAAAGGTTTCTTATATTCTTTATGATTGGCACATTGCATAACGAAATAAATAAAACAAACAATAAAACAAGCAATACAATAAAAATAACTATGTAAAACAATACAACTTCCCCAAATAATAATACCTGTAAAATGATGATCAATAAAATAATGATCAATACTTCTTAACATCAAAAATAAAAAAGGCATATAATTCACAAACATGACTTGTTTGTGAAATTGAAAAAAGATAGAAGATAATAAAACAAATAAACTTAATAAAAAACATAAATCATTTCTTTTTAAATGTTCTTTTAGAAAAAAATAACAAGTTAAATTTGTTAGAATTAAAAGAAATACTTGATAACCAATAAAAAGATCAATCATCTTTACATTGATAAATAGTGCTCCTAATAAAACATCAAATCTTAAAGAACCATAATAAGAAAAATAATAAATATTAACTCCTGACATTAAATGAGAAAGATAAGTAGGAAAAATAGTTCCTTCTTCTCTTATCGCATGTCTTAATGCATCAGCAATTGTAATATGTTGATTAAACCAATCAACTTTATTTCCAAATAATAAGTTTTGACTTGTGATAATAAATAAAAATAACAAGGGAATCATTATTAAAAGGAATATATATAAATAATCTTTTCTTTTCATCTTTTTTTACCTCAAAAAGAATTGTATCAATGAATTCTTAATAATCGCCTTAATTAATTCTAAAGAATTCCTAAACAACTTTATAAATTGTGGTTATTCTTTTTAGAAAGTCTTAAGAATTCTTATGAATTGTTATTAAGAAAGAAGTGATAAGGTATAAGAGGTGATAGAAATGAAGAGAATATTAATTTGTATATTAGTTGTTTTAGGATGTTTTTTTATAGATCATGAATCTTGTAGACATCAAAATGAAATAGATCAAATCGATTTAAATGATTGTCAAAAGTTAATGATTGTTGCTCATCCTGATGATGAAACGATATGGGGTGGTGATCATTTATTAAAAGGACACTATTTAGTTGTTTGTTTAACAAATGGAAATAATCCAACGAGAAGAAAAGAATTTATGAAAATAATGAAAGAAACACATAATCAAGGTTTAATCTTTGATTATCCTGATAAGACAAATGGTAAAAGAGATTCATGGGTGCATGTAAAAGGAAGTATAGAAAAGGATGTTGCTTATTTGAGTCATAAAAAGAAGTGGAAATGTGTTGTAAGTCATAATCCTTTAGGAGAGTATGGACATATACATCACCGTTTAACTTCACAGATAGTCAGTATAAAGTGTTCTCAACAAAATTTATATTATTTTGGTAAGTATTATAAAAAAAATCATGTACCTGAAAATTTAAAGAAAATAAATCAATATGATGCTAAAATGAAATTAATCAATGATTATACATCACAAAAGAAAGTAATGAGACATTTAAATCATATGATGAAATATGAAAATTGGGTAAAGGCTAAGGATTGGAGAAGTTTATGAATGAAAAGATAATGGTAGTAGATGATCATGATGATATTAGAGAAGTGATACACGTTTTACTTACAAACGAAGGGTATCAAATTATAGAAGCTAAAAATGGAAAAGAGGCTTTGGAATTATTAGATGATTCTATTGATTTAATTATTTTAGATGTAATGATGCCAGAGATGAATGGGTATCAGGTTTGTTTATTAATGAGAGAAAAGACAAATGCTCCTATTTTATTTTTAACAGCTAAAGGGCAAGAAAGTGATAAGACATTAGGGTTTTCTAGTGGAGGAGATGATTATTTAACTAAGCCTTTTTCTTATAATGAATTAAATGTAAGGGTAAAAGCTTTACTTAGAAGATATCATGTATATCAAGGTAAAAAAGAGGAAGCAAAAGCAATTATTAGATTAAATGATTTAGAAATTGATCAAGAACATAAAGAAGTCTATTTAAATAAAAATAAGTTATCTTTAACAGATATAGAGTATGAGATATTAGATTATTTGATTTTAAATCGTAAACAAGTTATTTCAGCAAGTCAGTTGTTTGAAACTATTTGGCATGAAAACTATTATTATGGGGCTAATAATACAATTATGGTACATATACGTAATTTAAGAAAGAAGATTGAAGAAGATCCTCAAAACCCTCGAATTATAAAAACTGTCTGGGGAAAGGGGTATTATATTGATTAAAAAGAACTTGAATTTATCAATGAAAATTGTTTTACTACTTCTTTCTTCGGCTATGCTTGCTGTTTTGTGTTATGCAGCTTTTCGAGAAAATGTGACAGAATTTTATGATTATATTGATTCTATAGAAAAACCCTTTAATGAGGATAAATTTTTTAAAAGATTTGAACAAGAAGCACAAGAAATCAATCTTTATTCTAAAAATAAAGAAGATAAAAAAGCATTAAAAAAATTATTAAAAAAACATGATATTTATACCAATGTTTATATTTATGATGATTCAGAAGATAATTTTCTAGGAGGAGATTTTGGTAAAGTATTGGATGAACCTGTAGGAATTACACCGTTATATAGTTTACAAAATGATTTTGAACAGTATTCTTTTAATAGATTGATAAGTGAATCAGTGAAATTTAAAGATGGCGAGGGAATTGTTTATGTTAGTTCTATGCATTTATTAAAGTATGTAAAATACTATTTTTATGTTGCTTTGTTTGTTAGTTTACTTATTTTCTTTTTACCAACTTTTATTTTTATTAAAAGAAAAGTTAAATATATTAATATTTTAAAACAAGAAGTATTAAATATGTCACAAGGGGATTTGAGTCATGCTATGACGATTATGAGCCATGATGAATTAGCTATTTTAGCTCAAGAGATGGATACTTTAAGAATAACATTAGCTTCTAATTATCAAAATGAAGCAAGGATAAAAGAAGCGCATCAAGAAATGATTACTTGTTTATCACATGATTTGCGAACACCTTTAACCGCTTTAAGAGGCTATTTAGATATTTTATGTTTACATTGTTATAAAGATGAAAAACAAATGGATCATTATTTAAATAGTTGTATTGAAAAGACTGAACAAATTAAAGATTTATCTAATAAGACATTTGAATATTCTTTGGTTTATAATGATGATTTAATTCCAAGTTTAGAAACAATAAGTAGTGAATCATTTATTCAATATATTGAAGAACATTTAGAGTATTTAGAATTAGAAGGGTTTAAGATTGAAAAAGAGATAACAATTTCATCAGTACAATTACAATTAGATTTATCAATGATGAAAAGAATGATGGATAATATATGTTCTAATATCCAAAAATATGCAAGAAAAGAGCAACCCATTTATTTACAAATAAGTATTGAAAAAGGAAATTTAAAAATAGTTTTTGAAAATGAAAAGAAAGAAACAAATCATGAAGTTGAAAGTAATAAGATTGGATTAAAAAGTGTTAAAAAGATTATAGAAATACATCAAGGACAATGCTTCATTCAAGATTTAATAGATTCATTTATTTTAATTATTACATTTCCATGTCATTTATAAAAAAAGATTTCAAATATTATGCATATAATATAAGAAATCTTTTTTCTTTATTCTTCTATTTCTGGTTTAATCATTTTCATTTGTTTCATGATTTTACGAATATGATATAAGCTTTCAGCAATGTTTAAACCATGATCACCAATTCTTTCAAAATCAGTTAAAATCTTAGTATAAATAATACTATTTTCAGTTGAACATTTTTTTTCTTTTAAACGAATTAATTGATTAACAGTGAATTGATGTTGAGTTTTATCAATATTATCTTCCATGATATCTACTTTATCGACAATATTTTTAAATTCATCATAATCTAAAATAATTAATTCATCTAAAATATTATTACATAAACTTTCCATAATACTTATTTCTTTTAAAGCATCTTGAGAAAAATGCGTTTCATCTTCAGCTAATTTTTGTGCTCTTGAAGCAATATTAATAGCATGATCACCGATTCTTTCTAAATCAGAAGATAGTTTTAAAAATAATACAATTGTTTGAGAACCTTCTGTAGGAAACTCATTTGAAATAACTTCTGTAGTAAAATCAATAATTTGTTGATTTAAATAATTAATATATTCTTCATCTTTTAATAAACGTTCATATTTTTCTTGATTAAAATGATCTAATAATTCAAATGCACGTTTAACATTATGATTAGCTACATTTAACATATGTTGAGTTTCATTAAATAATTGAGTATTTGCAATAGCACTTGTTCCAATATGATAATCATTATTAAAAATACTAAAATCTAAATATTTAAGTGACATATGTTGATGATCTTCTGGATCATCAGGTAAAATCATCTTAGCAAGATCAACTAATTTTGTTCCAATTGGAAGTAATAATAATGTTGTAGCAACATTAAATATTGTATGTACATTAGCTATTTGAGCAGCAACATTATTTGGTGTTATACTTTCAACCAAATGAGCAAAAGGAAATAACATACTAATACTTACAAATATAACAGTTCCAATAATATTAAAAGTTAAATGAATAATAGTTGTTCTTTTAGCATTTTTACTTGTCCCAATAGAAGCTAAAACAGAAGTAATACAAGTTCCAATATTTTGACCAAATAAAACATAAATAGATGATGATAAAGTCATAACGCCACTTTTAGCTAAAGCTTGTAAAATACCTACAGAAGCAGAAGAACTTTGAATAAGTGCAGTAAATAACGCTCCTACTAAAATACCAATAAATGGATTTTGAAATTTAGAAATTAATCCTACAAACTCTGGCATAGTACGAAGCGGAACCATAGCGTTAGACATAGTTTCCATTCCTATAAATAAAATACCTAAACCACCAATAACACTTCCAAAAGCATCTAATTTTTTACTTTTAAAGAAGACAATCATTGCTACACCAATAAAAGCAATTAAAGGTGCAATTGCTGTAATATCAATTGCAATCAATTGACCAGTAATGGTTGTTCCAATATTAGCTCCCATAATTACCCAAACAGCACTTGTTAAAGACATCAATCCAGAGTTAACAAAACCTACAACCATTACTGTAGTTGCTGATGAAGATTGAATAATAGCAGTTACTAAAGCACCAACTAAAACTCCTAAAATACGATTCGATGTTAATTTTTCAAGAATCGTTTTCATTTTATTTCCAGCAGCCAGCTCTAATCCATTAGACATCATATTCATTCCATAAAGGAAAAGCGCTAAACCACCTAACATAGAAAAAATATTTGTTAGTTTCATATATAATCCCTCACAATCCGTAAGTAGATTAACACTTTCTTAAGGTAATGTATATAGACTTAACATATTCTTAACAAAAAAAGCTCCTAAGAGCTTTTACCAAATTCCTAATATATGTTGCATACATAAACTCATACAGGTAATACTGATCCAACAAATAAATCCTAATAATATAGGCTTTCCACCTTTTTTAATTAATTGAATAACATTTGTATTCAGTCCTATAGCCACCATTGCTAAAACAATAAAGAATTTACTTAATTCTTTAAATGGTGTAAAGAAATCAGCAGAAACCCCCATATGAATGGATATTGTTGTAATAAGTGAAGCTAAAACAAAATAAATAATAAAGAAAGGAAAAACTTTCTTTAAATTAACCTTTTGACCATCTTTATTCTTTCTTAACTTAAAAAAAGATAACACTAAAGTAATAGGAATAATAGCCAGTGTACGTGTTAATTTAACAGTAACAGCTTTATCTAAAGTAGCACTTTGTAAATGGTACATTGAATCCCATGTAGAAGCTGCAGCTGTAACTGAAGATGTATCATTAATGGCTGTTCCAGCAAAAATACCAAATGCTTCACCACTCTTTGTAGAAAAACCAAGAACTGTTCCAAGAGTAGGAAACAATAATGCAGCAATCATATTAAATAAAAAGATAACGGAAATACTTTGAGCTACTTCTTCATCGCTCGCTTCAATTACGGGTGCTGTTGCTGCAATAGCTGAACCACCACAAATAGAAGAACCAACACCAATTAATGTTGATATCTTACTTGGTATCTTCATTGCTTTATGTAATACATAAGAAACAATAAGTGATGTAGAAATCGTTGCTAGAATGATAGGTAATGATTGTTTACCTGTTTGTAATACAACAGATAGGTTCATTCCAAATCCTAACAAGATAACCGCATACTGTAAGATTTTTTTGGATGTAAAAGTGATGCCTGATTGTAATTCATTTTTATCTTTAATAAATAAAGTAATGATCATTCCAAGAATAATTCCAAAGACAGGACCACCTACAATAGGAAACTTCTTTCCTAAAAACCAACAAGGAATGGCAATAATCAAACATAATAACATTCCTTTATAATTCTTTTTTAAATTCATAAACTCTCTCCTTTAAAACAAAAGAAGTTTATCATATTTCTATTAAAATAACTAGGTATAATAAAAAGCATACGGTTTGTATGCTTAATTATCTTTACGTTGTTTTATGAATTCTTCTAAAGTAATGGTTTTATTTTTACCGTTTAAAAAATCATTGTGACTTTTTTCAAGTTTTGTAATTAATTCGTCATGGCTCATTGTATCTAGGTTTACTCTAGAAGGAGGCTGAGGTAATGCAATAGGAAAAAGAATACTTTCAATTAAAATAACTTGGTTTAAAAACATAGTTACGGCACAGGACATAGATATACTAAGTTGAGATAATATTTTTTCGGCATTTTCTTTTACTTCTGGGTTGATTTTTAGATTTAATGTTGTACTTTTTTTCATAGTTGTCCCTTCTTGTATTGATATTGTACGCAAATGTAAATACAAAACAATAAAATATCAAATTTATTATTGAAATAATATATAAAAAATAGAACCAATAAATATCAAATAAGATTTATTGGTTTTAATAGAAATTTAAAATTTTAATGAGATGATTTGAATTCTTCCTTTAGTTTCTTTGCTACACTAGTGTAAGTAGTGAAGTTTTCTTCTGTTAATTTTGCGATTAATTCTAATTCTTCATCTATATTGTATTTTGAATTAATTAATTTGTTAATTATTATTTTAGTTTTAGCAATTGTACAAATTAGATTACATTTTTTGATGTTTGATTTTTTTTCATTTTTAAGAAGTTGTTCCATATTACTTACAATGTTTTCTAATTTGTTGCAATAGGTATTAATTTCAACAGGGTTAGTTATATCTTTTAAGTACCAATTATAAAGATTATTTAAAATTGGTTCGTTGAAACTAGAATAGTCATTATTACTGCTAAAATTTGATTTTTTGCTAAAATATAATTCAACATAATCAAGCAAGGTATTAATATTATTTTCATACGAGATATTTTGGAAAATATTATTATTATTTTTTATTAATTCTTTTAAATTGCTATTAACACAAGAATTGCCAGGATTACCACTTTTATTATGATCGTAGTTCTTTATATTGTTTAATTTTTTAAAATAATTTTCAACATATTCAACACTTTTTTTTGTGGCATCCTTAATTGCAAGATAAATCCATAATTGTAACCCTGAATTTAATAGATTTAAAATATTTTTTTTTGCTAAAAAATGCATGATAGCATGAGCTTTATGATTATATTTTACTCAGTCAAGCCACCAATTTTTTTTCTCCTCATCATTTTGAAGATATCTATAAGTAGTTTCTAATCCATTTAATTCATATTCATCTTTTTGTTTTAAAAAAAAGTTGATTAAATTTTTAATTTCTTGTTCTTCATCTGTTAATTTTACTTTATTTTCTTCCATTTTCTTTCACCTCTTATCTATAAGTATATCACTAAGTTCATACTTATGATATTTGTTATTTCTGCTTTTGTACAAATTTGTAGCTTCTTCTGCAAATTCAATCCTTTAAATCGTTGTATTATGAATTTAATAACGGGGGGATAAGTATGTTTGAGAAGTTTAAATCTAAATATCGAGAGTATAAGTATGCAAAAGCTCATTTAAAAGAGAATCCAATAGAAAGCTTAAGTATTCTTATGCCAAAGGGTATGGTTTTATTAGCTATTATTAGTTTTATTATAAGCTTATTATCTTTTACGATTAATAATGGCTTTAATCATCAAATGAGAGGATCAATAAGTAATGATTTATTTACAACAGGTACAGTAGGAGGAATGTATCATGGCTTTTTAAGAAGTGTGATCAATTTATTTTTACTAATTAATGTTGTCGTTATTGCACTTAAATACTATAGGGAAACAAATGGTGGAAAGAAGACATTATTTGTTGTTGATAATGTAGTTTTACTTGGTACGTTTTTGTTTTATCTATTAGCACAATATGCTAGTAAAAGTAGTGCACCTGTATTTATACAAATGTTTATGTATAAGCTATTTTCATCAATCCCTAATTTAGAAGTAAAGGTATTAGGGTTGATGATTATTGCAGGTATTATATTTTGTATTATTGTTTATAAATCAAATAATATAGATATGATAGTTAGAGCATTAAGAGCGTTTTTAATTTCTTATGTTATTTTACCTGTTGTATTATTGGCTATTGAAAATTCAATAGCTATTGTGAAGTTGATATTTTTTATAGTTGTATTTGGAATAATTGTTATTGCTGTAGGTTGGGGAGCACTTAGTTCTTTTTTCTCTGCTTCTGAAGGAGAAAGTCAACCAAGCAGTTCTAGTAGTAAACCAAAGGAAAATAAAGAAAAAGGAGCTAAGAAAGAAATGGAAGAAAAGAAAGATGGAATATATGTTTCAAATGTAAATAGAATGTTAGGAATGTATTTATTTAGAAGAACGATTGATAATGTGGATTATATTGTTTCTTATAATTTAATAACAGAAAGAAAGTTATGTAAGTTAGAAGATTATTTAAGTGGTAAAGTACATATTTATGAAAAACAAACAAATAGAGAAATTGGTTTAAATGAAATACCATGGAAGAAATAAGATGAGGGAATAGAATTTGAAAAAGATAAATAAGAAGTTTGTGATTGTAGGTATTATTGTTGTTTTAGTTATTGGTTTCATAGGATACTCTTTTATAAACAACAATGAACAAGATGATCAAACAGTCATCAAAGAAAATGTCATATCACTTACAGATGAAAAACAAAAAGCATATCAACTACTTAATGTTTTTAATAATCAATTAATTTTCCAAGATAATCCTCATTATGAAAAAGGAGATGTTCTTGTTTCAGGAATAACAGATCTAACACCTAATGGCTTTATTAGAAAAGTTGTTCAAGTAAAAAAAGAAAAGAATCAATATGTTGTAGAAACAACAAATGGATTATTAACAGATGTTTTTGAAACTGCAAACATATCTAAAAAATTATATTTAACAGAAGATGGTGTTGTTGATGATAATAAAAATGAAAATGTTGTTTATAAACAACATCCATCTATTCAATACTTAAAAAATGAAAAGAAAGACAAGGTTGAAAGTAATTTTAAATATGAAACGGATGAAAAAGTTGAATTAGAAGGTAAAATAGCTTTTAAACCATGGATTGATTTATCAATTAAAATAACTCATGGAAATATTCAATTTAATATCATTGGACATAGTAAATTCGAAGGAAGCCTATCAGCAATATACAATGGAAGTGCAGAGGCTGAATATGAAAAAGAACTCTTTAATAAAAAGTTACCAAACTTTCAATTTTTCGTAGCGAACATACCAATTGTTGTAACAAACAATTTAAGCTCTAATTTAGAAAGTACAGCAAACTTAGAAGGAGATGCAAGTCTATCATTTAAAGTAGATTCACAAAGAGCTGTAGGATATCAATACAATAGCAAGAATTCAAAAATAAAGAAAATAAATACAAAAAAATACAATGGAAATGGCTTAAAATGGCAAGCTAAATCTAAATTAGATGGACATGGTGAAATATACATAGACTTACATATTCTTTCAAAACTTTATGATTGTACAGGAGCTGATTTATCAATAGGTATTGCTGGAGATGCAGATGGTTTAGTAAAGGTTGATAATGGGGATTATTTAGGAAAATTAGATTTATCTGTTTTTCCTAGAGTAAAAGGAAAAGTTGCTGTTGATCTTCCTATTGTCGATGATAAATTAAAAGAACAAGAACTCTTCAACAAAGATCTAGATCCATTATGGCATAAACAATGGAAATCTAAAAAAGATTTACCAAAAGATGAAAAATCATCAACAAACACTACAAAAGATCAAGATATTAAGCTTACCCAACATTTTGAATCAACATATGGTAAAGCAGAAAATCTAGATACGAATATTTATTCATTTGATTATCCAGATAATTGGAAGAAAACAGATGATGAGCAATATAATTATTTAGAACTAGATGAAAAGCAAATAATTCAAAATGATAGAGGTGTTAGAATTATTTTTGCATCTTATATTAATAATCTTCAATTTGTAGGAAAAGCACATATTATGCAAAAATATAATAGTGAAATTGTTAGCGATTCAAGTTTTATAGCGGATATTCCTTATGGTAGAGGAGGAGATTGGGATGAGTACTATCATGGAAAATATGTTGTAGAAAAAATATCGGTAGTTTCAGAAACTGCGATGACAGAAAATGAAAAGTATGAAAAACTAGATCATCCTTATGTCTATTATTATGTTTCTGAGGAACAAGAAGACACAACAGAGGGATATTTACAATTGGATTGGAATTATATTGATGCATTTTCATTTAATTATGGACAAAACGTTTGCTTTTATGCAGAATCACCAGATGGAAAGTTTACTAGTCAAGAAGAAAAAGAAGTAATAAAAATATTATCAAGCTTTAGACATGATTAAAAAGTTGAGAACGTGCAAAACGCATTTTTTAAGATTTAATAAATGATATTATTTATAGAAAAAGGAGGGAAATGATGATTGATTATTTAACTTATGAAGAGGTTTATAATTATTTTAATAATGTGCGAATGCAGAATAAAGTTATTATTCAAGAAAATGATGAACAAAAATCAAAGTTGGATTTAGAAATATTGATAAAAAATTTTGAAAGTAAAAACTATTTACAAAAAGATGATTTATTAAGAATGTTAGGCCTATATATCATTGGTTATACGAATAAAAATCAAGAGTATTTAAAACTAATGGAAAGTTTTGTTGAATTTGGGGATTACAAAATTATTAAACAAGGTAAAAAAGATGTAAACACAGAATTTATAAATATAATAATAAATACTATTAGTTTAAAAAGAAATAAATTCCGTGCTTTAGAAAAATATGATGACAATGATTTAAAAGATTTTTTGTTTAAAAAATGTATTGATTATGATCAATCATGGCATTTATTAGTAGCATATATTTTATATCAAGAAATTAACGGGGAAGAAAAATTTGATAAAAAAGTTGGAAAAATCAAATCTTCACAATTTGAAAAAAGAAAATTTATTTATTATAAACAATACTGTCAATGTGTTGAGTTGATGATTTGGATGGCAATAGCTGCAAATTTATCTTCTAAAGCAATATTAGATTCGATCAATTATGCTGCAATGCATAATCATGAAAAAACCAAAAAGGAAATATGTGCATATATTGAAAACAAATACATACCATGGAAAGAAATGGTTAATAATATCAAAAGGACAAAGTTATAAAAAATAACGGAAGTAATTTAAATGGCTGACTATGAAGTTAAAATACGTGTAAAAGAGAATTTACAACCAAAAGATGAAATATTTATTAAAGAGTTTATTGAAAAACTATGTTTAGAATTAGATATGGAAGTTCAAGATGATCATATCACTTATAGCAAAAGACCACCCTATAAAAAGTTAGAAGATATATCATCAGGGTTTATCTTCTACAACAAATTAAGAAAATATAGAGAATTGTTGTCAATCTGTGAATATTATAGCCATTTAGAAAAGGACTATAATGGAGAAATAAAGAGATGAAGATAATTGTAGTAGTATCATAACTTAAACAAGCAACAACAAATGAAAGGAAAAATGAATTATGAAAATTTTAAATTATATTGATACAGATGTTGTTGATGTTGAAAATAGAAATTATTGTTTAGAACTTGATGAAGACAAATATAATAATCATTTATTTAAGTTGATTTTAGTTGAAGAAGTAAAAAGATTTTCAGAAGATGAAGTTCGCACAGTAAAAGATTTTTATAACGATATATCACTCATTGAATTTGAATTAAGATTTATTTCCTGTGATGCAGCATTATCAAGAGGAACTTTAGCTTTATGTGAAAAGTTTATACTTAAAAATGGTATTCCTAGGGATAAGATTAAAGAAAGATTGAATTTCTTTACAAAGAATTATATTTTCTATTACTACTCAAAAATTATTTATGATTATGTTATTGAAAATCCAAATTTAGAATTTGATAGAACTATTGATAATGATGAAATTAGAATTAATACTTATTTTAGGAAGATTAAGAACTATATCGCAAATGAACTTGATATGTAAAGTCTTAAAGAATATAGGTTAAGATGATGTTCAAAAAAATAGAGTTGAAATCAAAATAATTGATATATGAAGCAGCTATATACTAATAAGTGGTATAATTATGTTTGTGTAGAGGAAAGGAAAAATAAGTATGACAAATGATCAAGAACTAATAAAAAAATTGACAAAGGAAATTGGTAATAAAAAGAATACAGAATTAAAAGTAGGAAAAATTTATTTATCAAAAGAGGATGTTAAAAATGGATTTGAACCCTATAAGGGAGTAGGTAACATTTTTGATGTGTCATCGCATAATTTCCATTTAGTTTTAGATATTAGTGAAAGCGAAAAAAACAAAATATACATAGAAAAATATACAAATCATATTCATGATATGAGAGAAAAAATTATTTATGAATTAAAAGAAAAAGGATTTGTAACAATAAATAGTTCTGAATATAAAAAAATGGAGCCTATAGAAAATTATAATAAAAATACGATATATGTTTATGAAAGTGGTGGAAAAAGTGGATATTTTCCTGCACTTAATAAAACAACTTATGCAGAAAATAAATTAAATCATTTATTTCGCTACATTCCATGTATGAAAAATGGCATATATTATACCTTGAATTTCATGAGATTTTATATCGATATGGATGCAAATGTAAATGTTATTTACAACGCCTATCAATTTGACGCTTCAAGAACGTTTTATACCAATCAAAATTATATTGGATATCCAACAAGATACGCAAAACACAGATTAGAAGAAATAAATGCTTTTGCTTACAATTTCTTCTATAATCCAGAAATAATTGGTTTAGATTTTAATTCTACAAAAGAAAATCCAAATGAAAGAAAAGAACATATACATAATATTGTAAATGAATTCATTGCTTTTATTAATAAGTGTGATGAAGTGATAAAAAAAGAATAATACTGAATTTAGAATTATTCTTCATTAGGTATGAATTCAATGATGTCAGATACTTGACAATTAAGTACATAACATAATGTATCTAATGTAGTTGTGGTAATTGGTTTACCTTGTTTCATGCGATAAAGAGTATTACTAGATATTCCATGATGAAATATGAGATCATATTCTGTTCGATTTTGTTTAAATAAAGTTTGGTAAAAAGGAGCATAGGAAATCATGATGTTACCTCCTGATAAGTATTATCTATATTTTATAATGCTTACAAAATTGACTATGCTTAATATATTGAGTATAATTTTATAGAACTATTTAATTAATAATTTTCAAAGGGGGAAAATATAATGAGTAAGAAAAAAATAATATTTGTAATTGTATTTATTGTTCTTATTGTAGGAGGATTTGCAGGTTATCAAGTTTATGAAAATCATGTAAAAGAAGAAGTTATCGCTAGTGAAAAAACAATAATTAACAAAAGGTATAAAGCTTTTAACAAAGAGAAAGATCGTACTAAAAAACTAGAAGATTTAAAATCAATAATTAAAGAAAGTAATAAATATTCAAAATCTAAAGATTCTTATAGTGAAGTAAAGAAAGAATATAATTCAAAAATTAAACAAATGAGAAAATATTTCATTGAAGGATATGATAAATCTATAGCTGATAATACTTTAACAGATGTTGATAATATTGGAGATAAAACTCAATTAAACACTGCAAAAGATAATTTAAATGCTGTACTAACATCTATCAAAGATGAAATTGAAACAGTTTCTACAAAAGAAGAAGTTGCTAAATATGAAGAAAAAATCAATGCTTTAACTACTTCATATAGCAATAGAGTTACTGCTATCGAAGAAGCTGAAAGAAAAGCAAAAGAAGAAGCTGAAGCTAAAAAATCTTCAAGTTCAAATAGTTCTTCAAGCTCATCATCAAGTAGTAATAGTAGTAGAAGAAATAGTAGTTCTTATTCAAGTTCTTCATCTAATAGAGGAAATTCATCAAGTTCAAATAGGGGATATGTAGAAAAATATGTAGATGGTTCAGGAAATAATTCTTATATGGATGGAAATGGACGTTGTTGGGATGATGCTGGTAATAAATGGCACATTGAAGATGGCGATGTTGTTTTAGGATGGTAAAATAAACCATCCTTTTTATTTTATTATGAAGGAAGGAAATTTTGACTTATGAAATTTTATACAGATGGGTCAAGAATAGGACTTCATACAGGAAACCCTATAATAGGTTGGGGAGCAGTTTGCCAGTACGGTGTTTTATGTACTGGCTCCCAATTTGGGGGTTCAAATATAAACGCAGAAATTTTTGCTATTAGAGATCTTCTATTATATCTTTATAGATATGTCAATAACAACAGAATTAAAAATAGTAAAAATAATATGTTTAAAAATTTAGATATTATAGATATTGAAACAGATTCCTTAACTTCAATTCAGATTATTAATGGATATATGAGAGATTCAAATGCATATGATTTAGAAAAAAGTGTAAATTATGTCGCTGCAGATACTATATCAAAAACAATAATTAAATTAGAGGAAAATAATAGCGCTATTAGCTTTAAATAATTTCAACCTCTTGTATAATAAAGTTAAATACGGAGGAATTAGTGATGCAATTAAAAAGAACTATGACAGATCAAGAAATAAAAAAGATAGGTAAAGAAGAAAAAACACTATTATTTGTTGAGTTTTTAAAACGTTATAGTAGAAAAGATAAACCGTTTGAAAATCTTAATAGTTTTGAACACGAACTCTCATTCAAATTAGATTTTTCTATACATAATGCCCATATTTTTGGAACAAAAACAACTAGAGGAAACATGGTTAAAAAAATAGCATGGTATTATAATGTTAATCGCTATGGATATTTAATGAAACCTGAAAATTGGGTAATTGTTTATGATGATCTATTAAAGTATTATGATGCAAACAAAGAAAATGAAGAAAAACTCTATTTTCCAACTCCAAAAAATTTTGGAAGAGATCAACGTATCTTTAACTTATATTATAATCATGAAGCTTTGACTCCCGTTATACGCTATGGGAGAGATGAATTCTAAAAAACTTAGCCATAAAAACTTATTTAATAATAAGAATTAAAAATCTTACTAATATTTAGTTGTTTTTTGCTAAGATTTATAATTTCAAAATTAAACAAAAGGAGAAACATTATTGAATTGTTAAAACCGTAAACTTTAGACATTTTTAACTACTGATTATATTATCCTAGTAGTGTTGTAAATTTTTCTTGAACACAAGTCTAGAAGCCAAAGTCTAAAAATTTAGCCATAAAACTTGTTTAATAATAAGGATTAAAATCTTACATATTTTTGTCTAGATTTATAATTTCAAAATTAAACAAAAGGAGAAATATTTATGGAACAAAAAGACTATTATTATGAAAAAGGAATGCAATATGAATTTGATCGTGAAGCATGTCATGCAGCAATTGAGCACTATATAAAAATTCATAATAAAAGAAGATTAGGTTTTGATGATGAAGTGGCTATGCATTTTCAATATGAAACAAATGATATTGATAAATTTAGTAGTAGACAAGTAGGTGAAATAAGAAGGTATTGTAAAAACGGGGAATGGTCTGGTAGTGGTAAAAGACCTGCGTTAGATGAAACAATGCTTTTTTATTTTAAAAAGTTAGGTTTATTTTTTGGAAATGAAATGTTGTTTTTAAAACCTGTTTATTCAACGATGGGATCTATTAGTGAACAATTAAAATATTTTTATTCACAATTTAATGATATTCTCTATCATTTATCAGATAGTGATTATTTTGTAACTAATCCATGTACGGGTGAATTTGGGCATCCTTTCTATGTGAATAAGCTAAAAGAAATCCAAAAAGAAGCAGATATTTTCTTTTTAGAAAATGATGACATTTATTCTAAAATTGTGCATCTTATTGATGAAATTAAACAAACAATGGATAAATTTGAAATTTCAGGAATACCAGAAAGTTGGATTAAAGCAAATCCTCGACTTAATTATTTTGATGCAGCTTATGATGTTATGGAAAATGATTATAATTTATATTTAAAAATAAAAGAAAGAAATGTTTATTTTAAAAAATATAAAAATCAAACAGAAATGGATCTTTTTGAAAAAGAAGTTTGCATTGCTTTTAGAAAAATATATTATCAAGAATTTAAAGAATATTTACATGAAACTAACGAAAGTTAGTTTTTTGTATCTATTTACACAAATCAAAAATTATAATAAAAGGAGATTATAAAAATGAAATTAACTAATGAATTATTTAATGATGTTATTGCTTACAGAATGTCTGAACCAGGGGCTATGGGACCTAGTGGAAGTCTTGCCATTTTAAAAAAGAATGGAGAAAGTTTTGAATTTGATTATTTATCAGATAAAACACCTTGGGAAGAAATAAAGAAATGTTTTCCAAGTATAGTTGGGTGTAGATTTAATGGACCTATGGAAAATGAAATGCGTATTAGCCAAGAAATTGTTATTGGAGGGTTCGGTGAACCAACAAGGATCAATGCAGGATGGAAACATTTTTATTTAGATTTTGGCAATCATCTTGTTTGTAAAGAAGAGTATTATGAAAAATTAGAAAATATTTTTAAAGGATTTAGAAATAGTGCTATTGCTTATGGTTGGACTGAAATCTTAAAAGAAGCAGGTTTTGTTCAAAACTTAAATAATTAGTTGTACATAGATAAAAACACCTACAAAAAATTTATTTTTGTAGGTGTTTTTGCAAATTATAACTAAAAAAATAATTATAATTTACTCATGTAAAGATGGAGAGATAGCTTAATGGTAGAGCAAGAAATAACGAGTCTAGATATAGGCTCTTCCAGCAATTTAACAGGGATAAAAAGACGTAGGTTCGATTCCTACTCTCTCCACACTATGCCGACTTAGCTCAATGATAGAGCGTAGAAAAATAAAGGAATCTTGAAAAAGATTCTAACAGCTATTTTATCTGGTGCTCTAAGATGTTGGTTTGATTCCAGCGGTCGGCTTTTAAAAAAGAGGAGGTCAAAGAAAATGGCATTAATGAATCAATTAAAGGAACAATTAAATGATAGAAAGCAACTTACTGAAAATGGTGCAGTTGGATATGCGACCTCTGGTAAAGAGCTTTTAGACTTTAATTTTGCAGTAAGTAGTATGCGAAATTGGAGTAAAAAAGATATTATAAATAATTTTATTAAGGTGTATTATGAAAACTCACCTCTTGCAATAAAATGGCTTTTCTATTTAAGAGATATTAGAGGCAATGGAATGGGAGAAAGAAGAACTTTTCGCGTTTGTTTTAAATGGTTAGTTGATCATCATTTGGATGATGTTTTAAATGTTATTAAACTTATTCCTGAATATGGAAGATATGATGATTGGTTATGTTTACTTCATAGTAAGGCAGGAAATATCGTTCTAGATGAAATTAGAAAACAAATTGAAGAAGATGTTTTAAATATGAAACAAGGTCATCCTGTTTCATTACTTGCTAAATGGTTGCCTTCAATTAATACAAGTTCTATTGAAACAAGAATGCAGGCAAAATATATCGCTAAGAAATTAAATTATACAGAAAAAGAATATAGACAACTTCTTTCTTCATTACGTGGTTATATGCAAGTAGTGGAAGTCAAGATGTCTAGTAGAAACTGGCAAGATATTGATTATAGTCAAGTTTCCTCACGTGCCAATTTAATTTATGGTTCTGCTTTTTTAAAAAATGATGAAAAGCGTCGACGTGAATTTTTAGATCAGTTAAGTGATGGAGAAACAAAAATTAATGCAGATACACTTTTTCCAAGTGATATCGTTCATAAATATTATCAAGATAATAGTCGATGGGAATGTGATTTGGGTGAAAAGAATGATACGTTAGAAGCTTTGTGGGACGCCTTACCTAATTACATTCATGATGATGCCTCAACACTTGTTGTACGTGATGGCTCTGGTTCGATGAATGTAAATGTTGGTGGTACACGCGTACGTGCGATTGAAATTTCTACAGCTCTTTCTATTTATTTTTCACAATATTGTAAAGGACAATTTCATAATAAGTTTATTACGTTTAGTAGTAGACCAGAAATCGTTGATCTTACAAATACAACTTGTCTAAAAGACAAATTAGAAATTTGTGGAACTCACGGAGATTGTTCAAATACAGATTTAAATAAAGTATTTGATTTAATCTTAAATACAGCACTTCAAAATAATCTTAAACAAGAAGATTTACCAAAGAATATTTTAATTGTATCGGATATGGAATTTGATTATATGATACATAATTCTATTTATGGTTCTACAACAGAAGCTTTGTTGGAATCTATTAAAGAAAAATATAAAAAGAATGGTTATCAAATGCCTCGTTTAGTTTTTTGGAATGTTTGTTCAAGAACAAACACAATTCCTTTGCAAGAAAATAAAGCAGGTATTGTTTTGGTAAGTGGCTTTAATCCAGCTGTATATAATATGGTACTTTCTAATGAATTAGATCCATATAAATGTTTACTCGAACAAGTTAACTCTAAAAGATATGACCCTATTGAAGAAAATTTAAGAGCATAAAAAGTTAAATAAAAGGAGCTAAAAAAATGAAATTAACAGATGAATTATTTAATGATGTTATTGTCTATAGAATATCTGAATTAGGAGCGATGGGACCTAATGGAAGTCTTACCATCTTAAAAAAGAATAGGGAAACTTTTGAATTTGATTATTTATCAGATAAAACACCTTGGGAAGAAATAAAGAGATGTTTTCCTGGTATAAATGGATGCAGATTTAATGGCCCTATGATTGATGAAAAACGAGGCGAAGGTGAAATTGTTATTGGAGGTTTTGGTAAATCAACAACAGTTAATCCAGGATGGAAACATTTTTATTTAGATTATGGAAATCATCTTGTTTGTAAAGAAGAATATTATGAAAAGTTAGAAAAGACCTTTAAAGGATTTGATAACATAGATATTACGTTTGATTGGATCAAAATTTTAAATGAATCAGGATTTATTCAAGACATAAATAAGTAATTGTATTGAACGCAAAACACTTACAAAACTTATTTTTGTAGGTGTTTTTGCAAATTATAACTAAAAAAATAGTTATAATTTACTCATGTAAAGATGGAGAGATAGCTTAGTGGTAGAGCAAGAAAAATAACGAGTCTAGACATAGGCTCTTCCAGCAATTTAACAGGGATAATAAGACGTAGGTTCGATTCCTACTCTCTCCACACTATGCCGACTTAGCTCAATGATAGAGCGTAGAAAAATAAAGGAATCTTGAAAAAGATTCTAACAGCTATTTTATCTGGTGTTCTAAGATGTTGGTTTGATTCCAGCGGTCGGCTTAAAAAATATAAGAACATAAAAATTAAGAAATAAGTGGGAAATAAGAAATGATAGAAGAAATCAAGTATTATGATTTACCCGATGATTTTTTTGAAAAAGTCATCTTTTATGGTCATTACATATCACATTCAGGATTCATTGATATTCCAGAATATATAATAATGCTGACAGTGGAAGGTAATCAGTATGTAATGGATGTTAATGAATTAAGAGATAAACGTATTGAAAGAGTGATTCCTTTTTTTAAATCTATGGCTATTTCAAAAAAAGTAGAAGAACAGAGCTGTTATTATTTTGATTTTCGTTTGCTTCCTAAGGGGTGGAAATATTACTACATAGAAAACATACATTGCTTTATTCCTGATGACGTTTATCAAAAATATGAAAAAAGTGTAGAACTTCTAGATAATAACAGGAAAGAAAATTTAAAATCTTTTCTAATTCACAAATCATTATGGAAACCTTTATTGAAACAAGCTTATCAAACATTACTTAATATTGAAATTACTGGAGAATTAATCAATATAGTACTAGATGAAAAGATTCATGTATGTAATATGTCTTATAGCGTCAAATCATTAGATATTAATCATATTTTACAAGAAGAAATCTATAAAATGAAGAATGCTGATGTCTTGATTATAAATTATACAACCCCTCTTAAAGGACTCTATAATCTTATAGATATTGGATTCTTTTTTCAAAATCAGCATCCTTATTTCATTAAATATGAATTTGAAAGAAAGTTCGATTTTATTGATGAAAATGAATTTATGAAAAAATTTATGGACACCATACAATTTTCCTTAGGAAATCAAGAAACGGGATATTCATTTTTAAAAGCGCCACCAGGTTATAGTGTATTTAATAAAGATATGTATAGTGAAATTATTTGGATCAAAGATTATTTATATCAAGAAAACTATCACAACGTTATTGAACCTTTCATAAATTATTCTGGAAATCGAGTTGATTTGACAAGTCCAATTTATGAATATAAAGAAAAAATGAAGCATTTTTTTTAAAAGGAGTCTTTTTCATGAAACTAAAATATATGAATATGGATGAAAAGAACTATTGGGCATTAATTGCTTTATATAAATGTTTAAAAGTATCTCATGTTGATTGTATTGATAGTATTCAAGATATGGTGAATATGTTTGGAAATGAATTTAATCTTTATTCGAAATGTTCTTTTTTATTAGTGACGAGTGATGTCCGCAAATCTATTGTTGATTTATCTAATAAATATCATTTTTGTTATCACTTGAGTTATTTAACATATGAAAAAATAGAAGAAATTAAATATGAAGCTGGTAAGTTATATAAGAATATTTTTAATGTAAAAAACGAAAATGATGCAAATGAATTTGGATTAAATGAAAAACAACTCAAGAAAAGATTCTTTGAGTATCTAAAAGAATCTGAAATTGAATAAGAATTTATGAAATGTGTACATGAAGAAAGAAAAATTGTGATGAATTTTCCTTTAAAACGCAGTACTGACAATGAAGTCTAAAAATTTAGCCATAAAACTTGTTTAATATTAAGGATGAAAAATCCCAAAATAAAAAAAGGAGATACAAACATGGAACAAAATTATTATTACGATCAAGGGACAATATATGAATTTGATTCGCTCGCTTGTAAAGAAGTAATTAAAGATTATTTGAAAAGAAATAATAAAACAAGATTAGGATTTGATGAAGAAATGTGTGCCTATTTCAATTATGAAGGAATAAGTATGCGACAAGTTGGTGAAATTAGAAAATATTGTGAAACAGGGCAATGGTCAGGTGATGGAAAAAGAAAGGCATCAGATCTAACAATGCTTTCTTATTTAAAAAAGTTTGGATTGTTTTTTGGAGATGAAATGCTTTTTTTAAATCCAGTATTTTCAATAGAAACATTACATAATAAATGATTTATAATGCTATAAAAAAGAAAGTGAGTGATTTTATGAAGTTATTTGTTGATGACTTAAGAGATTTTCCTGAAAGTTTTAGCCTTTATAATTGTACAAGAACATATAAAGGTGCTATTCAACTTTTAGATTTTTTCAAAGAAGTTGAAATCATTAATCTTGACTATGATTTAGGAACTAAAGAAACAGGACTCGATATTTTAAAATACATTTATGAAAATAAAATACCTGTAAAACATATTATTATTCACTCAACAGATCTTCAAGGTGTTTCCTTGATGGAAAAATATATCAAAGAACACTTTAAAGATGTTTTATATACTTATAGCGGACATTAAGGAGATTATCAATGGAAAATACTTATGTTATTTCTGATGTTCACGGAAGATATGATTTACTAAAAGAAATGGTTGATGAGTGCATGAATTTAAATAAAGATACACTTATTTTATTAGGAGATTATATAGATGGTGATGCAAAGTCTAATTCTTATTTAACTCTCCAATACATTTATCAACTAACAAAAAAATATAAAGATCATGTTATTGTTTTAAAAGGAAATCATGAAGAATGGTTTTGTCATTTTGTTTTACAGTATTCACGTGTTTTAAAAACATACGTAACACCTGAACCTTCTACAATCCAAGATTTTATGACACCTTATGATTATAATGAGTTAATACATAGTGCTAAAAGAAAAAGTAAAAATTATTCTGAATTTGTGGATTATATCAATGAAATGAAAAGATACTATTTACTTGAACATCATAAAGAACTTATTGAATGGTTGAACAAGCTTCCTTTATATTACGAAACAAACGATGAAGTTTTTGTTCATGCAGGTATTAATTTTGTTTTAGAGTATGAAGATTTATGGAAAGAAATAAGTGATGAAAATGATTTTTTAATGGATTTTCCTGCCACAATTCATGAACAATTTCCTAAGATGGTTATTTCTGGACATATAGGAACATCTCAGGTTAAACAAGATGCTGCTTTTCATGATATTTATCGTTATAAAAATAGAATCTTTATAGATTCTACGGTGATTGAATCAAAGAGATTGAATCTTTTAAAAATCAAGAACCATCAGTATTATCAAATAAAGAAAAATAATAATGAATGGGAAACCCTTCCGGTTTTAGATTATTTTAAATATGAGGAGTGATAAAAATGAGTAAAGAAACACTAACAATTGATCAAGTAGAAGAAATCTATCAATTAATAAAACATGCTTTTTATTTATTAGATGTTGGTTATTACTTTTTTGATGAAGAAGGAAATGATGTCGTCAATAGTTTTCAATATGATGAAAAAGTACTTCAAGAAAATCTAAAACATCATTATTCTACAAAAAATCTATGCAAATACAATCATTTAGAAAAATATTCAAGGCTTCCTGAAACATTTGTTAAACAAGTAAAAGGAATTATTCGTAAAGGCTCAACATTTACTCATAAATGTAAAGTTGATGAAACAATCTCAGATGAATTTTTAATACCATTCATTCACTATGTTTATAAAAATGAATTTGAGTTACACAAAGAAAAGAATGAGAGTCCATTTGTCTATATTTTATATGTTGGTCAAGATGATATGTATGAAGAAATGGGAGAAAAAGGAGTGTATAACGATAAAGAACTTCTTTTTAAAGATTATCAAATCTTACGACAAAAAATACTCGATCGACCCTATATAAGATGTTATATCGATGTTTATGAAGTGAATAAAGGATTTAAAAAGTTTTATGAAGCAAGTCAATTTTTTAAGTTATTTTTGAATAAAAGTGAAAGTATCTGGAAATGATTTGTTTTTATTATATAAAAAAGGAGAAATTGAAATGGATGATTTAATACCTTCAAAACAAATAAGCGATTATTTAAAAGAAAAAAATGTAGAGTTTACCGATTTTGAAAAAGCAACGCTTATCTTCAATAATAAATTTTTAAGTAAAGATACAAAACATCAAAAATTAAAAGAAATTGCACAAAAAACAGAAAATCAAGAACTAAAAAAACAAATCCAAGAACGATTACAATTTGAAGAAGAATTTTATCGTCTTTTTCTTACTAATGATAATAATCAATATATGTATACGATTGAACATGATGATCATTTTTATGGATGTTTTAAAAACATCCAAGAAGCTTTAGATCATATAAAACAATTATCTTTAAAAATAGGTTTACACGCTTATATGTATGTAGCAACTAATCGATTTACTTTTAGAAAAAATACACCTATTGGTGGGGTTGAACTAAATTTTCAAGGAGAGATTTCTACGATTTGTTCTAATTTTCTTACGGATTATATTGAAGATTGTCCAGAAAGATTTGAATGGCATTATGTTTATATTCCAACCTTTTTTAAAATAGGTGAATGTGTTAGAAATATTCGTACGAATGAATATGCAATCGTATATACCGATGATTCAGCTGTAAGAAATCTTATTAAAAAAGCTAACAAGAGGGGATGGCAACTCTATTTTATAGAAACAACACGCTTTGGATATATTTTAAGAGATGGCATTTGGTATTTAGAATTTTTAGATTTGACTGAATTAGAATATGATCAACCAAGAAATCATCAAATAGATAGATATTATATAAGAGCATACGAGGCTATGAGTGATTATGTTCATTATAATGAAATGAAAGATAAGATAAGCAAAGAAGATCTTGATAAAATGATAGATATTGTTATAAAGACAACTAAAGAATACGCTATGGCAAATAAAACCATTCTTGATACTCATTGTTTTAATAGAGTTAAGAATGCTGAAAAATTAGATGATTTAATTTACGATACAATATAATAAATAGAAAGTAGGTGTTATTTATGGATAGACATGAATTTATTGCTTCAAAAGATTACAAGAAATTGTTAATAGAAAATCATGTGGAAATAACAGATGCAACCTTTGCAAGTTTAGTTTTTCATAATAAATTTATTTCTACAGAAAAAATAGAAAATACCCTAAAATCTTTAGCTTTAACAACAAAAAATAAAGAATTAAAAAAACAAATCACACTTTATCTTCAAAAAAAACAAGACGATTTAGAAAAGTTTTATCATAATGATGAGGGGTGTTATTTTGAAATGTGTTTTCAAGATGAGCTTTCAGGAGTCATTTATCGCTCTTATGAAAAAGCATATGAGGATGCTCTTTTAGAAAAACAGCCTTTTAAGATTTCAAAAGAATATTTTGAAGATAATTATGATCAAGTAGGCGATGAAGTTATATTAGGAACATTAGCTTTTAATGAAAGTGGTCAATTACAAGACTATGGAAAATTTCAATTATATCGTAAAATTGTCCAATATCCTGTTCATTCTTTTGAAGAAGATTATATAGATTTACCTTATTTTTTTAGACAAGGAGATATTGTTAAAATTGTAGGTGAAAATCAGTATGGTATTGTCTATAGTTTTGAAGATGATAAAGATGAAGAAGATTATAGGAAACTTGCACGAAGAGGAGATTATACGGATTTTAGTATGACTGTGGATCTTATTTTTGAAAATGATACATATGTTTTTGATGGATTTAATCATCGTCATGTTGCACCAACTGAAATTGAATATGCTGTTTTTGAAAATAATAATGATCCTAAAAAACGATTTTTGGAATATATGGTTAAAACACTTTATCATTCATCTTTTTTCTTTGGAACAAGAGATAATGGAAGAATGGATCAAATACTAAAACGCTTAAAAAAATTATGGGAACAATATCCAGATTTAAGACTTGGTCAACTTCTTTTGATTACGTGTGGTACAGAAGATTTATTTGCTATAGAAGATGAAGATTTATTGAAATTAATTGATAACGATATATTTGAATAAGAGTAGGAACAAAACGATTATCTTAAAATTAGAATGTACGAGGAGTAGGAAAATGAATACATATGATAATGAAATACCAAAACGCATTAAGAAAAAAGAAAGCCGTGTATCAAAGGCAAAGAAGAAATCTAAACATAAACATCAATATGCTGAATGTTTAATTCGTTACAAAAATCAAGACTATTATCATGATAAAGAATGGATGGTGACGGAACTCAAGACATATTGTACGATTTGTGGAAAGGTATACGATAAAGCTAAGAACTCTATAGTAACAGATTATATGACACCGGTGTATACATCATTAGGAAGATATTACCATATTCTCTCAAGTGAAGAATTATATGATAGATATCATGATAAAATGCCAGTATTTTATAAAGATGATGATTATAATGGATATATAAATTTAGAAGATTTAGAAAAATAGAGTATGTCAATAAGGAGAAATGTTTAATGGCTAATTATTATATAAGTGATTTACATTTGTTTCATGAAGCATCTATTCGCTTTGATAAAAGACCTTTTAAAACATTGGAAAAAATGCATGAAGAAATCTTAAAAAATTGGAATAGTGTTGTAACAAATGGAGATACTGTTTATATTTTAGGTGATATTTCCTTAAGAGGAAAAAATGAAGAACTTATTTCTTTAGTAGCAAAATTTAAAGGAAGAAAAGTTCTTATAAGAGGAAATCATGATGATTTATCTGATTATCGTTACCAACAATTGTTTCATGAAATAGTCGATTATAAAGAAATTAGAGATGTCTATGATGGAAAAAACTACAAATTAATTTTATGTCATTACCCTATTTTTAGTTGGAAAGATATGGGGAAGGGAAGCATTTTATTATATGGGCATACTCACCATAGTGAAGAAGATCTTTATTTTCAAAAGTGTTTAAAACAAATGAATGACGTTTGTCGTCATTCAAATGGAAATAAGGTATATGCTTATAATGTAGGATGTATGAAATCCTATATGAATTATACGCCACGTACTTTAAAAGAAATTATGGAAGGGGTAGAGAGATGATTTATGTTACAGGAGATATACACGGGACAATTGATATTTATAAATTAGTAGATTTTTTTAGTTTAGAAAGTCAAAGAAAATCATTAAGTAAAAAGGATTATGTTATTATTTGTGGAGATGCTGGAGTTGTTTTTAATTTAAAAGAAGATGATCAAAAAACCTGTGATATTTTATCATCTTTACCTGTAACTGTTCTTTACATTGATGGTAATCATGAAAATTTCGATGCTTTAGAAGATTATGATATAGATACTTGGCATGGTGGAAATGTTCACTTTATTCGCGATGACATTATTCACTTGATGAGAGGGCAAGTTTTTGAAATAGAAGGTAAAACTTTTTTTACTTTTGGTGGAGCGCATTCTCAAGATCAGTATTTTAGAAGAATCCACATTGATTGGTGGCCTCAAGAAATTCCTAGCGAGGAAGAAATGGAAGAAGGAATGATTAATTTAAATCGTTATGGTGGTAAGGTGGATTATATTATTACACATACAGCCCCTTATGAAGTTTTAATTGCTTTAGGAAAAGATATTGCAGATGAAGAGGAAGAATTTGTTCACTATTTAGAAAATATAAGTAGTGAAGTTTCTTTTAAAAAATGGTATTTTGGACATTTACATCTTGATGAAGAAGTTGATGATTATATCTGCCTTTATGATAAAATTATAGAAATTGAGTAGGTAAAATGACGTCATTATTCTTGGTGCTTTTGGTTGTGGTGCGACCAGAAATTTTAGAATTAAATGTTGAGTGAGTTTTGCTATCCATTCAAAATAATAGAATGCTTGCCAAGAGATATTTCAAAGAATGTTAGGTAATTTATAGAAAGGGGAGAATTTGTATGCATTATGTAATGAGTGATTTACATGGAGAATATGAAAAATATCTAGAAATGTTAAAGAAAATTAAATTTACTGATGATGATGTTTTATATGTTTTAGGAGATGTCGTTGATCGAGGAAAACATCCCATCAAGATATTACAGGATATGATGCAACGATTTAATGTCTATCCCCTTATTGGAAACCATGATTATATGTGTTTATTGTCATTAAAAACTTTACTTACAGAAATTACAAACGAAAGCATTGAACACTTTGAAAACGAAGACCAACTTCAAATGCTTCAATTCTGGTTACAAGAAGGTGGCCAAACAACCTTAGACGAATTTATGCAACTTTCAAAAGAAGAAATGCAAGATATTGAGGATTATTTAGGAGAATTTTCTTTATATGAAGAAATCCATGTAAATGGAAAAGTATTTATACTTGTTCATGCGGGGCTTGATAATTTTAATACAGCAAGATCTTTAGATGATTATGAACTTTATGAAGTTATCTTTAAAAGAACAAATTATACAAAAGTCTATTATCCAGATAAATATCTAGTGACGGGACATACACCAACACAGGTAATTAAAGGAAATTCTCGACCAGGCTTTATTTATCAAAAGAATCATCATATTGCTATTGATTGTGGATGTGTTTTTGGCGGGAAACTTGCTTGTTTATGTTTAGAAACAATGGAAGAATTTTATGTTTAGGAGGAGATATAAGATGATTTATTATATTAGTGATCTTCATTTTGGACATCTTCGCTGTATTAAAATGGACAAACGTCCATTTTCTTCTATCGAAGAAATGGATCGAATCTTGATAGAAAATTGGAATAACAAAGTAAATGAAGAAGATGATGTTTATATTCTTGGTGATTTTTCTTATAAATCAAAGATAGATCCTGTTGAATATTTAAAAGAATTAAAAGGACATAAACATCTGATCGTTGGAAATCATGATTTGAAATTAATAAAAAACCAAGAGGCCTGTCATCACTTTGAGACAATTGATTACTATCTTCAAATTGAAGACCAAAAAAGAGTTATCTATCTTTGTCATTTGCCATTTGCTGAATGGCCTTATTATCAAAGAAATACCTATCATATTTATGGTCATATCCACAATGATCGAGGAGAAACTTTTCAGTTTATGTCAAAAAAAGAAAGAGCCCTTAATGCAGGATGTATGATCAATCATTATGAGCCTGTTACTTTAGATGAATTAATAAAGAATAATCAAGAATATACGAAAAGAGGAGAATGAAAATGGCAATACAATTCAAAGAAATGAGACCCTATTTGGCACGTAATGTGCGTATTTCTCTTTGCCTTGAAGAAACATATGAATATTTTAATTATTTATTAAAATCAGATATACCTAATAAATATGGTGAATTATATGTTTATGGCGTAGGATTGGCAGATGTAGAATTTTCAAGAGATGTTTTTGTTGAATATGATGAAACAAAAGAATTAAATCATTCATTTACATTGTACCCTGCCATTGAAATCTTTTTAAGCAAACACCCTAGAGATATTCAAAGAAGTAAAGGAGAATATCTTCTTTTTAAAGACTTAAAACCCTATCTACAAATTGGTATGAACTTTTTGATTGAAAATACAAAAGATCATTCTTCTACTTACTTTTTATCTCGAAATGATATTTCAGATGATTATGATGACCTTTATGTTTATGGTATATCAATGGATATTGATTATAATATTTTATATTCTAAAATAAGCTATAGTGATCATTTTGTTAATTCCATTACAAATAATGATTTAATTATTGTTTTATCAAATCATCCTAGGGGAGACATAAAAAATGAAACAAAAATTATTTTCATTAAATGATTTAAATAAAGATTTTTGGAAAAAAGTCATTGTTGTTGACTTTTTTTGTAATATGTCAAGGCAAGGTTGGAGTTCATTAACCTTCATTACTCAAAATCAACAAAAATACTTTATTGGTTTTGAAGGACTTAAATATGGTGGTTATTTATTAAAAGATTTTTTTCCATTTTCAAAAGATAAATCAAATTTTATTGATGACATTGAATATAAATATATATCTTCAAATAATAATAAATTTTGGATAAGAAATGATTATTACAATGATTTTATGAATATTTATAATGAAACAAAAGAAAATGACATAGAAAAGATTGCCTGTCACATTTTAAAATGTGAACATTTAGATTGTTTTCTTTTAGAAGAAACCTTCAGAGCGCGTCAAGAACTTCATAAAGAATTTGAAGAAATGGAAATAAAAAGTAAACAATGTGAACTTACAAAAGAATATTTAAAATGGCAGCCACTTTATAGTAATAATATAGAATATTTAAGTCATGAAAGTGGTTTTTATACGTTACTTTTTAAAGAAGAGGAAAAAATCATAGGATATCAATTTACCATTATCTATCAATATAAAAGCTTATCTCCTCTTGTTTATGATTGTTTAGCTAAAATCGAAGCTTATATCTTATTTGAAAAGAAGTTTGAAGATGTTCAAGGTAATCTTGCTTATACAAATATAAAAGAGAATTCTTTTTCCACAATTGCTAAGCTACAAAGGCAAGAACAAACCTTAAATCAATATGAAATCAATAATCCAGGTCATTTCATAAGAGCGTTTAAAACATTGCAAGAAGCAAAGGACTATGCAATTGCAGTTTGTAATCTGCGTAATTATGTTAATAAAGAGAATATTATCGAAGATTTAGATAATTCTAAAAGAAAAAATAAGAATTATCTTCGTTTGTATAAGGGGTTAAATGAATTTAATAAACATTATCAAGAAATATTAAATATTGTGTGTAAATATGACTATCCTAGTAGCATGTATCATTATAATTATCTCTTCGATGAAATTAAAAAAGAAACAAATATAGAAGAAGAAACATTAAAAGAAATGTGGAAATACATACCAAAATGCTTAGAAAGAAAAAATCAGGAATATATAGAAAAAAGGTTAGAGGAATTTAAGAAAGAATCATTTAAGAAATCTTAAGAATAATTTTTTCTCATTCCTTTGTCATTCAAAGTAGATTCATGTATCATTATTAGATGAGGGATGAATATGAATAGTGAAATAATAATTTTAATGCCAGTTTATAATCCTAGGGAGGAAATTATAAACTATATCAAAAAATTGAAAAAAGAAAGATATTCTATTGTTGTTGTAAATGATGGTTCTGATGAAAAATATCATTCTATTTTTGAAAATCTTGTTGATGATTGTACAATTATTAACTATCCTGTTTCTAAAGGAAAAGGAAATGCTATTAAAAAGGGTTTAAATTTTATTAAGGAAAATAATCAAGATAGAAAAGGTATTCTTATTTTAGAAGAAGATTATCCAATAGATAAAATGACTCAATTAAATGAATTATTTAAACAAGAAAAAATCTTTTTTATTCATACAAAAGGTAAAAGAATATTTTCAAAGATATTTTCTATGATTTATCATCAAGAATTTAAAAATGTTGATAGTAGAATTATTGGTTTTTCTATGAAATATTTAGATCAAATGTTGAAAGTAGATGAAAATTGTTATGAAGTACAAGTATTGATTGATTGTGTTCAAAAAGAAATAACAGTTAAGGAAATAGTTGTTGATCAAAATAAAGAATGTTTTCATCTAAAAAATAATAATCGTAACATCCTTTACGTTATCTTCTTACATCTATTCCGTTTTATTTCATCTTCAGTAATTAGTTCTGTCATAGATGTATTACTTGCTTGGCTTTTATTAGATGTATTAAAAATATGGATGACAAGTGATTTTTGGCGTATTGCTATTGCTAGTCTTGTAGCCCGTGTTATTTCAACTGTTGAAAATTACATTTACAATAAAAAGATTGTTTTTAAAGAAAGAACTGAAACTAAACAAACGGCAATTAGATTTTTGATTTTAACAGTAGTCATTACAATTTTGTCTACACTTTTTGTTTATGTTTTTTCTACATTAGGTATTATGTCTGAAAAGCTTGCTAAACCTGTAGGTGATTTATTATTATTTTTATTAAGTTATAATGTACAAATGAAGTGGGTTTTTTCTAAAGAATAAAGAAGAATATATGGATGTTCTTCTTTTTTTTGAATAAAAAACACTGATAAAATCAAGAGAAAATAAAAAAATAAATAAATTTGAACTTCAAAGTATTTACATTTTGCTTTCTTCGTGTATAATACAAATCGTATTCAAGGAGGAAAGTAAAATGGATTTTGAAAAAGTAAAAGAGATCATTGTTGATTCATTAAGTTGTGATGAAAGTCAAGTTACAATGGAAGCAAATTTAAAAGATGATTTAGAAGCTGATTCTTTAGATGCTGTTGAATTAATTATGCAAATTGAAGAAGAATTTGAAGTAGAAATTCCAGATGAAGTTGCTTCTAACATGAAAACTGTTAAAGATATCGTAGATTATATTGAAGCAAACAAATAGTAAAGAGGTGTCGCTGAGGCGACTATATATTTTATAATAAGCTTTGAATTTCAAAGCTTATTATTTTACTATATACTTTGAACTTCAAATAAAGGAGAATGCTATGAAATTAGATTTTATTAAACAAATTATGAGTGAGTTTGATCAATCAAATGTCACTAAAATGAAAGTAGAAATAGATGATTTAAAAATAGAATTAGAAAAAGAAAGTGAAAAAGTTGAATATGTAAAACCATTAGAAAAAGAAAATAAAATGGTTGCAGAAGTAAACACTAAAGAGCCTACAGGTACGCCTGTAAAATCACCAATTGTAGGTGTTTTCTATGGTGCAAGTTCACCTGAAAGTGATCCGTATGTTACTGTTGGAAAGACAGTTAAAAAAGGAGATATTGTTTGTATTATTGAAGCAATGAAGGTGATGAATGAAATTAAGGCACCATGTGATGGAACGGTTACATCAATTCTTGTAGAAAATGAAGCGCTTGTAGAATATGATCAGGCTTTAATGGTTATTGAAGAAAATGTTTAAAAAGATATTGATTGCTAATCGCGGTGAAATAGCCGTTAGAATTATTCGTTGTTGTAAAGAAATGGGAATTGAAGCCGTTGCTGTTTATTCTTCAGCAGATGCCACTTCTTTACATGTTCAATTAGCAGATGAAGCTTACTGTATTGGACCTGCTAAAAGTAGTGAGAGTTATTTAAATATGGAAAATATTTTATCAGTAGCTACTTTATCAGGGTGTGATGCAATTCATCCTGGATTTGGTTATTTATCTGAAAATTCGACGTTTGCCAGACTTGTTGAAAAATGTGGTATGACTTTTATTGGTCCAAGTGGTGATGTGATTGATCAAATGGGGAATAAAAGCGTTGCTCGACAAATGATGATCGAAGCAGGAGTTCCAGTTGTTCCTGGAAGTGATGGCAGTATTGAATCTGTCAGTCAAGGAAAAGAAATTGCTAGAAAGATTGGTTATCCGGTTTTAATTAAAGCTTCTGCCGGTGGTGGTGGAAGAGGTATGAGAAAATGTTTTAAGGAAGAAGATTTTGAAAATGCTTATTTAACAGCTAAAGCAGAGGCAAAGGCTTGTTTTGGTGATGATGATATGTATATGGAAAAATTGATTTTAAATCCTAAACATATTGAATTTCAAATTTTAGCTGATCATTTTGGTAATGTTATTCATTTAGGAGAAAGAGATTGTTCAATTCAAAGAAGAAACCAAAAGATGATGGAAGAATCTCCAAGTAAAGCTTTAAGTCAAGAGCTTCGAGAAAAGATGGGAAATGATGCTATCAAAGCAGCTAAAAAAGTAGGATATGTTAATGCAGGAACGGTTGAATTTGTTTTAGCACCGGATGGAAAATATTATTTTATTGAGATGAATACGCGTATTCAAGTTGAGCATCCAGTAACAGAGATGGTAACGGGGGTTGATTTGGTTCGTGAACAAATTAGAATAGCTGCACATTTAAAATTGAATTATAAACAAAGTGATATTGAATTAAAGGGACATGCCCTTGAATGTCGAATCAATGCTGAAAATCCTCAAGAAGGTTTTAGACCTTCACCAGGGATTGTTAGTAGTTTACATATTCCAGGAGGTTTTGGGGTACGTATTGATACAACTTTATATCAAGGTTATCAAGTGTCTTCTCATTATGATTCAATGATTGCTAAGGTAATCGTTCATGGAAGGAATCGTATTGAAGCAATTCGTAAAATGCGTAGGGTCTTAAGTGAATTAGTGATTGATGGTATTGATACGAATCAAGAATTACAGTATTTGATTTTACATGAAAGTGATTATGTCAAAGGAAATTTTGATACAAGTTTTATTGAAAAACATTTAGATGAGTTGGTGAATGAAAGATGATGGAACAGTTATTTAAGGAAAGAAAAGAAAAACTTCATTTATTTAAGTCATTAAGAAAAAAAAGAGAAAATGAAAGAAAAGAAGTTCCTGAAGGACTTTATACAAAATGTCCAAAGTGTAAAGAATTGATTCTTACAAGTAAACTTAAAAAAAATATGTCAGTTTGTCCTCATTGTGGAAATCATTTAAAGATCACTGCTTATGAAAGATTAGAAATGATTTATGATCAAGGAAAATATAAAGAACTCTATAAAAGTACACAAAGAGTAAATCCTTTAGAATTTCCCGGATACGATGAAAAATTAGAATTTCTACAACAAAAAACAGGTTTAAATGAAGCTGTTGTTGTAGCAAGTGGAAAAATAAATGGGACAAAGGTGATTACTTGTGTGATGGATTCACGTTTTTTAATGGGTAGTATGTCTTCTATTGTAGGTGATAAAATCACGAAAGCTATTGAACATGCAACCAAAAGAAAGTATCCACTCATTATTTTTACAGCTTCAGGAGGCGCTAGAATGCAAGAAGGAATTTATTCTTTAATGCAAATGACAAAAACCTCCGCAGCTCTTGCTAGACATCATCAAGCAGGTTTACTTTATATTTCCTATATTACCCATCCAACAACAGGAGGAGTAACAGCTTCATTTGCAAGCTTAGGAGATATTATTATTGGTGAACCTCAAGCATTGATTGGATTTGCAGGAAGACGTGTCATTGAAAGTACGCTTAAACAAAAATTACCGGAAAACTTTCAAACAACGGAATTTATGGAAGAACAAGGATTTGTTGATTTAATTGTGAAACGTCAAGAAATGCGTTCAACACTTATTAGAATTTTAAAAATGCATGGTAAGGGGGCATAAAGATGTCTTTAAGTCAAGTAGAAAAAGAAATTGAAAAGTTACAAAAAGAACTTCTTGATTGCAATCAAGAAAGAAAAAAAGAAATCGAAAGTCAAATCAAAAAACAAGAAAAATATTATCAACATCTTTCACCTTATGATCATGTTTATCTTGCTAGAAAAAGTACACGACCAAATATTAAAGATTATATCAATCATCTCTTTGATGATTTTATTGAATTACATGGAGATCGTTTAGCAAAAGATGATGGTTCAATTATTGGAGGCATTGGGTTATTTAATCAACAACCTGTAACAATTATTGGTCATTTAAAAGGAAAAACTTTAGAAGATAATTTAAAATGTAATTTTGGAATGTCTTCACCAGAAGGCTATCGAAAGGCAATGCGCTTAATGAAACAGGCAGAAAAATTTAAACGTCCTATTATTGCTTTTGTCGATACTCCAGGAGCTTATCCAGGAATGGAAGCAGAAATGCATGGAATTGGAGAAGCAATTGCTCGAAATCTTTTAGAAATGTCTCTTTTAAAAGTTCCTATTATTACTATTGTTATTGGTGAGGGAGGTTCTGGAGGAGCTTTGGCTTTAAGTGTGAGTGATCGCTTAGTCATGTTAGAAAATAGTGTTTATTCGATTTTATCTCCTGAAGGATTTGCTTCTATTTTATGGAAAGATCAAGAAGGAAAGCGCGTTGCAGAGGCTGCAAGCTTAATGAAATTAACAGCTAAGGATCTTTATGAGCGTCATATTATTGATCATATCATAGATGAAGATTTAAAAGGGGCTACTGTTGAAAGTTATGAAGTTTATCGACAAATAAAAGAATATTTAAATACAAATCTTAAAGAATTACAAAAGTTATCAACATCTCAATTGATTAATAAACGTTATGAAAAATATAGAAAGATAGGACAAGTATTTTAAAGGAGAAAAAGATGAATGGAATTGAAATTGTTTCTACAGGTTATGCCAAAATTGAAAAGACTTTAGATAATCAACAACTTGAACAAATGGTAGAAACATCTAATGAATGGATTGTTTCACGAACTGGTATTTTAAAAAGACATCTTTCAGATAAATCAAGTGCTTTTCTAGCTATTGAAGCTGCTAAAAAAGCAACTCAAAATCAAGATTTAAGTCAACTTGCTTTAATTATTGTAGCTACGATGACACCAGAAAATAATACGCCAAGTAATGCCTGTCTTGTACAAAAAGCTTTAGGTTTAAATCATCAATCAATGATGTGTTTTGATATTAATGTTGCTTGTAGTGGTTATGTTTATGCTTTAAAAGTTGCTCAAAGCTTGTTAGAAGAAAATCAATATGGACTTGTTATTGGAAGTGAACAATTAAGCTCTATTGTAGATTATCAAGATCGTAATACGTGTATTTTATTTGGAGATGGTGCAGCCGCTACGTTGATTAAAAAAAGTCAAAAGCTTTTTTTTAGTTATTTAGATAGTGATGGAAATGAAGAAGTACTATTTTCTAAAAGAAATGATTATTTAAAAATGAAAGGTCAAGATGTTTTTAAATTTGCTATTAAAGCAATTCCTTTAAGTATTGATCATGTCTTAAACCAAGCAAAGATGACATTAAATGATATTGATTATGTAATTTGTCATCAAGCAAATGAAAGAATTATTAAACATGTTTATAAAAAATATCAATGTTCAAGTGAAAAGTTTTATATGAACTTACAAGAATATGGAAACACCTCAGCAGCAAGTATTCCGTTAGCTTTAGCGAAGATGAATGAACAAGGGTTACTTCAAAAAGGAATGAAAATCATTCTCGTTGGCTTTGGTGGAGGACTTACTTGGGGTGCAATTTTAATGGAATGGTAAGGAGAACAAAATGAAATTAAATGAGTTATTAAATATTAAATATCCTATTATTCAAGGAGGAATGGCCAATATTGCTACCGGTGCCTTTGCTGCGAGTGTTTCTAATGCAGGAGGTTTGGGTTTGATTGGAGCTGGAGGAATGAATGCTAAAATGTTAAAAGCAGAAATTCAAGCATGTAAAAAATTAACAAATCAACCTTTTGGTGTCAATATTATGTTACTCAATCCAGATGCCAAAGAAATGGCACAAATCGTTATTGATGAACATGTCCCAGTTGTGACAACTGGTGCTGGAAATCCAGGTGTATATATAAAAATGTGGAAAGAAGCAGGAATTAAAATTTTACCTGTTGTTCCTAGTGTGGCTCTTGCTAAAAGATTAGAACGTGCAGGCGTGGATGGTTTAATTGTTGAAGGTTGTGAAGCAGGGGGACATATTGGTGAGGCAACGACTATGGCGCTTGTTCCTCAAGTTGTAAGTAATGTTTCTATTCCTGTTATTGCTGCAGGAGGAATTGCCAGTGGCAAGCAAATGTTAGCGGCTTATGCCTTAGGTGCTTGTGGTGTACAAATTGGAACAGTTTTACTCGCAAGTAAAGAATGTCCAATTCATGAAAATTATAAACAAGCGATTTTAAAAGCGAAAGATACTTCGACAACTGTTACAGGAAGAATTAATGGAACACCAGTAAGAATCTTAAAAAATAAAATGGCAAAAGCTTATATTCAAAAAGAAAAAGCTGGAGCAGATATGATGGAACTTGAAAAATATACTTTAGGTTCATTAAAAAAAGCTGTTTTTGAGGGAAATGTTGATGAAGGTTCTTTGATGGCAGGACAAGTTGCAGGAATGATTCATGAAATTAAACCCGTTAAACAAATTTTAGAAGAAATGATGAGTGAGTTACAAGAAACTTATTCAAATTTGGAGATTTAAAATGTTAGAAATCAATCAAAAAAGCTTAACTGTCCCTTTAATTCAAGGAGGAATGGGTGTTGGTGTTTCTCTAGGAAATTTGGCAGGACATGTTGCTAAGTGTGGGGCGATGGGGGTTATTTCTACAGCGCATCCAGGATACAAGGAAGATGATTTTGAAAGTAATCATCGTCAAGCAAATATTCGTGCTTTAAAAAAAGAAATTTTAAAAGCACAAAAGCTTTCTCAAGGAAAAGGTTTAGTAGCCATCAATGCGATGGTTGCTTTAAAAGATTATGAGGAATTGATCAATGCAGCATTAGAGAGTAAAGTTGATGCTATTATTTCAGGAGCTGGGCTTCCTTTACGTTTACCAGAATTGGTAAAAGATCATGATGTTTTAATTGCTCCAATTGTTTCAAGTGGTAAAGCCTGTAAGGTAATCATAAAACATTGGCTCAAAAAATATCAACGTACACCAGATTTTATTGTTATTGAAGGAAGTCAAGCAGGAGGACATTTAGGATTTAAAAAAGAAGACTTAGAAAATCAAACATGCCAAAGTTTAGAAGAAATTTTTAAAGATGTTGAAGAAATTGTAGAAAATAATAAATTGAACATTCCTATTTTTGTAGCAGGAGGAATCAGTCAAAGAAGTGATGTTAAGCATTTCTTTGATCTAGGTGTCGATGGTATTCAAGTAGCAACACGTTTTATTACAACGTATGAATGTGATGCTTCTATCAAATATAAAGAAGCCTTCTTAAAAGCTATAAAGGAAGATATTGGTTTTGTTTCTTCTCCTGTTGGAATGCCAGGAAGAGCAATGCAAAATAGTTTTGTTAAAAAAATCAAGAAAGAAAAAATACCTGTTAAAAAATGTTATCAATGTTTAATTCCTTGTGATGTTAAAAATACACCTTATTGTATTTCAAGAGCTTTAATAGAAGCTGTTAAAGGAAATTTAGAAGATGGTCTTATTTTTACAGGAGCTCATGGTTATAGGCAAGATCATTTGATACATGTTGATGAAGTGATTCGTGAATTAATGGAGGATGACAAATGAAATTAGGAATTATTTATGCTGGTCAAGGAAGTCAAGTTGTGGGAATGGGAAAATCATTTTATCCTCGTGAAATCTTTGATCAAAATGAAGATTTAAAGGAATTATGTTTTAATGGACCACTTGAAAAACTATCTTATACACCATATACCCAACCATGTATGGTGATGGTTGCAACAATCATTACAGATTTATTAAAGGAACAAGGGATTGTTCCTGACTATACAGCTGGTCTTTCTTTAGGGGAATATTCAGCATTATATTGTGCAGGTGTTGTTGAAAGGAAACAAGTTATTGATCTTGCACGCTTTAGAGGAAAAGTCATGCAAGAAGCAGTATCAGGAATTGAAAGTGAAATGATTGCTGTTTTAGGAATGAAGGAAGAACTTTTACAAGATTTATGTCATCAAGCAAGTTCATTAGGAATTGTTTCTATTTCTAATTATAATTGTCCTGGTCAACTTGTTGTTGCTGGTGAAAAGAAGGCTGTGGAAAATGTCAAAGAATTAGCTTTAGAAAATAAAGCAAGAAGAGTGATTTCTTTAAATACGAGAGGACCTTTTCATACGTCTTTATTAAAAGAAGCGTCACTTGCTTTAAAAGAAAGATTTAAAAAAGAAACTTTTCATGAAATGAAAATACCTGTTATTTTTAATACTTTAGGTCATGAAATCGAAGATCAATCAATACCAGAAATTTTAGAAAAACAAGTGATGTCACCAGTCTACTTTGAAAAAAGTATTCGCTATATGATAGATCAAGGTGTTGATACGATCATTGAAGTAGGACCAGGAAAGGTATTAAGTGGTTTTGTTAGAAAGATAGATCGAAGTATTCAGCTTTATCAAATAGAAGATATGGAATCATTGAAAAAAACAGTGAAAGCTTTGAAGGGAGAATAAAATGAGATTAGAAAATAAAATTGCTCTTGTTACAGGTGGAGGACAAGGTATTGGTAAAGAAATTGCTAAAACATTAGCTTTAAATGGTGCTTTTGTTTTAATTAATTATATAGATTTAGGGAATAATCAAGAAATTGCTCAAATGGCAAAAAATGAAATTGAAAGTCTTGGAGGAAAATGTGAAATCTTACCTGCAAACGTAGCAAGTTATGATGAAACATTAGAGATGTTTAAAACAATTAAAAATGAATATGGAAGATTGGATATTTTAATTAATAATGCAGGAATTACAAAAGATGGCTTAATGTTACGCATGAAAGAAAATGATTTTGATACAGTTATTGATGTCAATTTAAAAGGAACATGGAATTGTATGAAACATGCGACAAAATTAATGATGAAACAAAAATATGGACGTATTATTTCCATGTCATCTGTTGTAGGCGTTATGGGAAATGCAGGACAAGTCAATTATGCTGCTAGTAAATCAGGAATTATTGGAATGACAATGTCTCTTGCTAGAGAAGTTGGAAGTCGTGGTATTACTGTTAATGCAGTAGCACCAGGTTTTATTCAAACAGCAATGACAGATGTTTTAAGTGATGAAATTAAAGAACAAATGAAAAGTCAAATTCCTTTAGGAACATTTGGAAGTGTTCAAGATATTGCAAATGCAGTTGTTTTTCTAGCAAGTGATGAAGCAAAGTACATTACTGGACAAACATTGCATGTTGATGGTGGCATGGCTATGTAAAGGAGAAGCATATGAAAAGAAGAGTTGTCGTAACAGGAATAGGTGCTTTAACACCTATTGGAAATAATGTAAATGATACATGGAAGGGTATTTTAAATCATCAATGTGGGATTGATTTGATTCAATCATTTGATACTTCAAATATGAAGGTAAAAGTAGCAGGTGAATTAAAGGACTTTGAAGCTACTGAATATTTAGATAAAAAAGATGTTCGTAAAATGGATAAATTTATTCAATATGGACTGATTGCAGCTAAAGAAGCTATCAAAGATTCTAAATTAGAGATAGATTCTATAAATCATGATCGTTTTGGGGTAGTAGTATCAAGTGGTATTGGAGGATTAGGATCTATTGAAGAAAATCATCAACGTGGTTTAAAGAAAGGATTTGATCGTGTTTCTCCATACTTTATTCCTATGACCATTGTTAATTTAGCAGCTGGTCAAATTGCCATTGCCTTTAAAGCACAAGGACTTGCTACATGTCCTGTAACAGCTTGTGCGGGAGGAACAAATGCTATTGGTGATGCCTTTAGAAATATTCGTGATGGTTATTTAGATGTAACCATTGCTGGAGGTTGCGAAGCAAGCATTACACCTCTTGGTATTGGTGGTTTTACATCAATGAAAGCTTTAAGTGAATCACATGATCCTAAACGTGCCTCTATTCCTTTTGATAAAGAAAGAAATGGTTTTGTCATGGGTGAAGGAGCAGGAATGCTTGTTTTAGAAGAACTTGAACATGCTAAAGCAAGAGGGGCACATATTTATTGCGAAATGGTAGGTTATGGTGTTAGTTGTGATGCTTATCATATGACAGCTCCAGCTCCTGAAGGTATTGGAGGTGCTAAAGCCATGATCAATGCACTTCAAGATGCTTCTCTTGAAGCTAATCAAATTGATTATATTAATGCTCATGGAACATCAACACCGATGAATGATAAGTTAGAAACGGCTGCAATCAAAAAAGCTTTTAAAAATCATGCTCATAAAGTAGCTGTATCTTCAACAAAAGGAAATACAGGTCATTGTTTAGGAGCTGCTGGTGGAATTGAAGCTGTTTTATGTGTTAAAGCATTAGAAGATAACTTTATTCCAGCAACTATTAATTATCAAAATTTTGATGAAGAATGCGATTTAGATATTGTTGCAAATCATGGAAGAAAACAAGTATTAAATTATGTAATGTCAAATTCATTAGGTTTTGGAGGGCATAATGCCTCAATTATTTTTAAGAAATATGGAGAAGAGTAATGGAACTTAATAGTAATCAAATACAAGAAATCAATCCTCATCGTTATCCTTTTGCTTTAGTAGATCGAATTACAGATTATAAACCAGGTGAGTATGCTAAAGGAATCAAATGTGTCAGTGTTAATGAAATGCATTTTTGTGGACATTTTCCAAGTCATCATGTCATGCCAGGAGTTTTGATTGTTGAAGCTTTGGCACAAGTAGGATGTATTGCTATTTTATCAAAAGAAGAAAATAAAGGAAAAATTGCTTTTTTTGGTGGTATTAAAAATTGTCGTTTTAAAGGACAAGTAACACCAGGGGATGTTTTAGAAATGGAATGTGTTCTTACTAAACAAAAAGGACCCGTAGGAATTGGTGAAGCTATTGCAAAAGTAAATGGTAAAGTTGTTTGCAAAGCTGAACTTACATTTGCAATTCAATAATCTTGAATTGCAAATTTTTTTATTTTATCATGATAAAGAGGTGACATTATGAAACTGATTGAACTTGAAGAAGTTGATTCAACAAATGATTATTTAAAAAGAGAATATAAAAATTTACCTATGCAAACATGTGTCACTGCCAAATATCAAACAAAAGGTAGAGGTAGAAATGGTCATGTTTGGGAAAGTCATGCAAACGAGAATTTGATTATGAGTTTTTTATTTAAAGATTTTCATAAAATAGAAGATGCTTGGAAAATGACACAATTAACAACATGTAGTGTTGTTGGTTTACTTGATCGTTATCGTATTAAAGCAACGATTAAATGGCCGAATGACATTTATGTCGATGGAAAAAAGATTTGTGGTATTTTAGTAGAAACGATCTTAGATCCTGATTTAAAAGGAGTCATTGTAGGAATAGGATTGAATGTTAATAATGAAGATTTTCAATCAATGAAACAAATTACTCATAAAGAGTATAAAATATCTAAACTTGCTATTGGACTGAAAACATTTATGTTGATTTATTATAATTTATATCAAACAAATCAGTTTCATAAGGTTTTAGAATACGCTAATAGTATTTCTTATTTAAAAGATCAATGGGTAGAATATGGTGATTATGGAGAAGTTTGTTTTCAAAAGCTATTAGATGATGGTTCTGTTTTATTTGTTGATCGACAAGGAAAAATATATAAACAGGTAATTAATGAAATATCTTTACATAATAAATAAAAGTGCAGGCTTAAGCTTGCACTTTTACAATATAACAATATTTCTTATAAAAGGATATGCCATATCCTTTTACATGAAGATATCCCTCATTGATGATTTCTTCTTCATATTTATTATCAATGATTTGTTGGGCTCCTTCACTGGAATCCTTAATTAAATCCTTAACACTCTTAGAATGTTTACATTCTAAGATGAGTGCTGTCTGAAAGATTTGTTTAGGAAAGATACATAGATCAAATCTTCCATGCACCGCTTCTCGATTTGATTTGATCTTTTTACCACTAAAGAGTCCTAATAGAAAACCATGATAAAAAGATTCTTCATTATCAAAGTAATTAATACTTCTAGATAAGATATCTCCTAGTATTTCATTTGCATGATCAACGTCTCCTTTAACAAGACTTTGATAAAGATTTTCTTTTCTTACAAAAGTATAGTCTTCAAAATAAGACATGAATGTTTGTTTATAGATTTCATAGACTTCTTTATTGGGAATAATCAGTTTATACTTATTTTCTCCTAAATCTTCTTTTATCTTTAAATATCCTGTAAGTAAAAGAAAACTATAGATATTATTAATATTATCCATTTCTCGATAAGTAAGTTCAGGTTTGATATATTTCGTTAAAGACTTTCCTTGAATGAGTTGTTCAAATTCTTCATGAAGTTCATCACTGCCATTTTGAATATAGTTGACAACAAGATCATTTCCACTGGTATTTGCCCAGAAGGAAATAGGTTTGTTATCTGAGCTATTTAATTTACAGTCAACATACATAAGTGTACTCCAAGGATTATAGATTTCGATGTTTCCAAATAAATAACCATCATACCATTCTTTAACTTCATCTACATAATCTGATAGATTATAATCTTTTAATAATTGTAAGATTTCTTTTTACTCATTTTTTGATTTATAAAGAATAGAATAGGCTTTAAAATTATTTAAACCGGTGAAGATACTTTCTTTAGAAATACGAAGACAACCTGCCATGATTCCTTTTTCTAAAGCATCATTGGTTTTAAGTGCTGAAGAAAAGACACTTCTTAGAAATTCTACCATCTCATCATAGTAGTTATATTGATAAGCAGCTTGTAAAGGAACATCATATTCATCAATAAGAATGATGACTTTTTGATGATAATGTTTATAAAGAAAATATGAGATATTGAATAATGATTTTTCTAATTCATTATCTTCTGTTTCATTATCAACATATTTTTGAAAAAGTTTCTTTTCAGAAGCTAATAATCTCTCACTATTAAGTAATTCAAGATGACTTTTTGCACACAAACAAATAACTTCTTTAAAGCGATTCATTTGTTTTTCATAGGAACTATTTTTCATATCTTTTAAAGTAATGAAAAGTGTTGGATATTGATTTTGATGTTTTATAGCTTCTTTATTTTTAGAAATGTTTAATCCATTAAATAAATAAGCATTCTCCTTTTCTTTAATAGAAAAGAAATAATAAAGCATCGACATATTAAGAGTCTTTCCAAATCTTCGAGGTCTTGTAAAAAAGACACTCTGTTCGTTTAATACATTTTCAATAAGATTTGTTTTATCTACATAATAAGCATTTTTATCAATCATTTCTTTAAATTTTTCAATTCCTATAGGTACTAATTTCATAAATTATTCATTTCCTTATGTTTAATATAATTTTAATTAGTTAAATTATATATTGTTGTAAACTAAAAATCATTGGACAGATTGTCCAAGATTTGTTGTAATAAAAGATGAATATATGAAGAATTATTTCTTTGATAATATCGAGCTATAAGAATGAGCATAATATAAAAGTGTACTTAATGAGTACACAAGTTGTTAACTAAGCTTTAGTAGTAACCTCTCGTTATAAGGGTTCAGGGAGACTAGAGCTTTTATTTTATATAAAAATACCTCCAGTGGAGGTATTTTCTATTTGATATATTGTAGTTCTTGTAATTTTTGATAGATTTGGTTTGCAAGTAATTGATTGAATGTATCATTACCTGCGAATTTGTCTTCTTTTAGAAGACTTGATGGGATATAGCTATTTGTAAGATCTTTTTGATCTTGTTCAGTAGCTGTAATATTTGCATCTTTTAAGCCATTTGTAAGAAGATAAGTTCTAAAGTCTAAGAAGTGATCTTTATGTTCTTCTTTTAAGATGTTATTATCGTCTCTTACAAGGTTGTTTTGTCTTTTTGATGTCATTGATACAACAATATATTTTTGTGTTTTAATTTGGTTTAAAATAGCTCTTTGATAAGTGATTGTACGATAAACATCTTGGTTGTTTTGTTTATCATAGTTTCCAGAAAAGATAATAACGATATCATTTTCATTGAATTCAGGAAGTGTTGCTTCGATTTGTGCAGGAGCTGTTAGGGTAACAGCTTTTCCAGATTTGTCTCTTGTAAATGTATGAATATTACGAGATGAATCGTAAGCTAAAGTTCCTTTAATACCTTGAATGGTAACTTCATCGAAGTTTGATCCACTATTTTTTAAAGCTTCTACTTGTTCACCTTTTTCATTATAGAAAGTAAGGTCTACAGCTTCTTTATCACCAGGGATGGTGATATTATTAGCGAAAATCTTTGTTCTTCCTACACGAATAGATAAATCAAAAGTTGTATCTTGGTTTCCACCGAATTTAATAATTTCACTATTTGTAAGTGATTCTAAATTAAGTGGGTAACTAGCAAATTCACTTCCCAAGGTAAAGCTATCACCGATACAATAAATACGTTGACTATTTTTTTTCTTTTTTGTTTTTGTTTTTGTTGTTTCTTCTTTTGTTGTAGTTGTTGTTTTTTCTTCTGATTGGTATTTTTTAGCGTTTTGACTTGTTGAAAAACGGTCATAACCAATTAAACCAACAATCATAGCAAGTAAAATAACAACAGTAATAGAAAAAGTAACTTTTTTCATATTAGTAATAGTAGTAATGACTACCAGATAGAGATTTTGCTTTTGTTAAAACACTTCCTAAAACGTTTACATTATTTCTTTGAAGTAGTTTTACACAATTTGCAGCATCTTTTTTATTAGTATCTTGTGAAGAAATAGCAAAAATAGTCCCGTCAACGGCATTTCCTACAGGAATGGCATCAGATATCATTCCAATAGGAGCACAGTCAATAATAATGAAATCAAAGGATTTCTTTAATTCATTAATATAATCTTTAAATACATGTGATCCTAATAATTCAGAAGGATTAGGAATATGAATCCCACTTGTTAAAACAGCCATAGTACCTGCAAAAGAAGGATCATTTACACTTTGGAAGTATTCAACATTTAATTTTTTAGTTTGACGAAATTCAAGTAAAGCATCTGTTAAACCATGTTTGTTTGATAATCCCATATATTTATGTAAAGTATTTTTTCTTAAATCACAATCAATTAATAAAACTCTATTATATTTTGTTGCAAAAATATAAGCAAGGTTAATAGATAGTGTTGTTTTTGCTTCACCAGCTTGTGATGAAGTAATACAAATTGATTTAATGTCTTTGTCTACTGTAGAAAATTCAATGTTTGTACGAATATGACGAAAGATTTCAGTATAATCAAATTGGCTATGTTTTTTATTTTTATCTAAAATATTTAATGTTTTTCTTTTACTTGTTTTTTTTGCCATAATTATCTCCTTTTAAATATTTTTTTAAAGAAGGATGTTTTTCCTTCAATAGGATCAACTTCTTCATTGTTGATGATATGTAGAGGATTTTCATACATTAATGTATGAATATCTTCATAACTATATTTCTTTACAAGTAAATCAAAGACTTCTTGTAAACAAGGAGAACGATGTCCGTCACAACGATGAGTATCCGTTGCAATTACATGAAGTAATCCTTGATTTAATAATTGATAAGCAAACTTTTGAGCATGTTTACCATGATATCCCAAAAAGCTTGTTGCATTAACTTGAATAAGATAACCATTATCTATAAAATCTTGAATTCTTTCGATATCTAAAGAATCTTTAAAGTATCTTTCAACATGAGCAATAACGGGAGTATATCCTTTATATTGAATTTCATAAAGACGATCTTCTACTTCATTTTCATTTCCTAATTCTTTTCTAACATCAAATTCTACAAGTAAATAATGGGTATTTTCAATAGGTATAAAGATGTTTTGTTCAAGTGCTTCTAGATAATCATGATTTAAGAAGAGTTCACACCCTTCTAAAACTTCAATATTATAAACTCTAGCAAGCTCTTTTAAATCATGAATTCTATCTTTAATAATTTCTAAATCTTTTAAAGTATGTTTTCCAGAAACAACATGAGGTGTTGCGACAATCGTAGAAATACGATTATTTTTAGCTTTTTCTAAAGCCTTTTTAGCATCTTCAAGTGATGGCATTCCATCATCTATATCCCATGCATAATGACCATGTATATCAATAAAAGCCATAACTAATCCTCAAAATAAGGAATAACGCCAAGATTTGGAATTTCTAAATATTTTTCAACGTCTTCTTGAGTATGTAAACGATTATCTAACATGAATCTAATAAAGATAATACCAATACTTAAAATAGCACCTACTAAACCACCAATAACTATATTTTTAGGAACACTTGGTGAAACAGGTGATGTTTGAAGTTTTGCATCATCAACTGTTGTAATATTGTTGATATTTAAAGTTTCTTTTACTTCATTTGTGAAGACATTAACCGTTGTATCAACAATTTTTTTACTGAGTTGTGGATCAGTTGTTGTTGCTGAAATAGAAATAATTTGGGTATCTGTTTCATTTGAAATAGATAAAGCAGAAGAAACAACATTTGTATCAACATTTAATTCTTTAGCAACTTTACTTTGAATATTGTTTCCTCCAAGTAAAGCTACATAGTTTTTAGTCATCGAATTATTTGAGTTAATTTGTGAGTAATCAACAACACCCTCGTTAACTTCTGGTTTTGGGAAGATTCTAGCTGTAGAAGCATATTGTTTTTTAACAAAGAAAATAGTAAAAGCTCCCACTAAAATCGCACAAATTAGTGTTGAAATAATAATGATATGTAAATGTTCTTTTAATACTTGAAACAATTCAGCTAAATTAATTTCAATCTCTTCATTTTGGATTTCTTGATTATCCATTACTTAATCTCCTTTAATACATATTTTTATAAACAATTATAGATACTACGTCGAGGCTCATTATCTAACAAAAGCCTTTAAAAATCAACAGAATTAGATTTTTTTATAGAAGTCTTATTATATATGGAAAGGAAAAGTCATAAATTTGATCGTTTGGTTATAAAAATCGACCGTTCAGTAATTATTTATTGATAATTTAAAAAATCACGGTATAATACGTTTGATTATAGATGAACTCCAAAATACGTCGTATTAACTTTAAAAATTGAGGGGGGGGGGTACAAATATGTACAAAAATAAGAGTCAATTATTATTTAGAAGACTATGTTTGATAGTAGTAGATATAATAAGTATTATTTTATCTTTCTTCTTATCAGCATTTATTGCATATGACGGTTCTATGGAATTAAGCTTTTTAAAATATACTTATTTTTTTATACCTATTTTACTCATAGGAAGTCTATTCTTCTTTATTATAATGAAGCTTTATGATAGTTTATGGAGCTATGCTTCCATTAATGAATTATTAAATGTTATTATTGCTTCAATGTGCAGTTCAATTTTATACTGTATTTTATGTTTACTCATTCCAGTCCATCCGCCGATAAGTACAATATTTTTATATTTATTATTATTACTTGTTTTCATAGGTGGAAGCCGATTTGGTTATCGGTTTGTTCGTCTTTATGCTTCAAGACATTACTTGTTTGGTAGAAGTGATGATAATGAAAGCAAAGTCATGATTGTTGGTGCTGGTTCAGCAGGTGAAAAGATTTTAAGAGAAACACTTGTTTCGACAAAACTTCATAAAAAAGTTGTTTGTTTCATTGATGATGATGCAACAAAACACAATAGATGCATTCACAATGTTCCTATTGTAGGGGGAAGAAATGAAATCCTTACACAAGTTGAAAAATATAAAATTGATGAAATCTATGTAGCTTTACCATCAATAGATGATAAAGAAACATCTAAGATTTTAAATATTTGTAAAGAAACCAAATGTAAAATAAAAAAATTACCTGGTATGTATCAATTCTTGAACGATGAAATTACTTTAGAAAAACTAAAAGATGTTGAAGTTCAAGATTTACTTGGAAGAGATCCTGTCCAAGTAAACTTAAAAGAAATTATGGGTTATGTAAAAGATAAAGTAGTTATGGTTACTGGTGGAGGAGGATCTATTGGATCTGAACTTTGTCGACAAATTGCTGCAAGTAATCCAAAACAATTGATTATTGTAGATATTTATGAAAATAATGCTTATAACATTCAATTAGAATTACAACATAAATATCCAAACTTAAATCTTGAAACCATGATTGCTTCCGTAAGAGATGCTGTTAAAATCAATGATTTATTTGCTTATTACCATCCAGATATTGTTTATCATGCAGCAGCTCATAAGCACGTACCATTAATGGAAGATGCGCCACATGAAGCGATTAAAAACAATGTTTTTGGTACATACAATGTCGTAAAAGCAAGTCATACATATGGTGTTAAGAAATTTATCTTGATATCTACAGATAAAGCAGTTAATCCGACAAATATTATGGGTGCTTCAAAACGATTATGTGAAATGGTTGTACAATCTTATAACAAGATTTCAAAAACAGAATTTGTTGCTGTACGTTTTGGAAACGTATTAGGTTCTAATGGATCCGTTATTCCTTTATTTAAAAAACAAATTAAAGAAGGTGGACCAATTACCATTACACATCCAGATATCATCAGATACTTTATGACAATACCTGAAGCTGTCTCTCTTGTCTTACAAGCAGGTGCCTATGCTAAAGGAGGAGAAATCTTTGTTTTAGATATGGGAAAACCGGTTAAGATTTTAGATATGGCTAGAAACTTAATTAAACTTTCTGGTTTAGAACCAGATGTAGATATTAAAATTGAATTTATTGGGTTAAGACCTGGTGAAAAACTTTATGAAGAAATGTTGATGAAAGAAGAAGGAATGAAAACAACGCCTAATAAGATGATTCATATTGGACAACCAATTCAATTACCTGATGATTTCTTTGATCAATTAGAAGATTTACGTCAAAGTGCATTTGATGAAGATAGTGATATTAGAAAAGATGTTCAATATATGGTAGATACTTACCATTATGATGAAAATACAACACATGGTGTGAAAAACAAAGGATAAAGAAGTTAAACGAATCGTCGCTTTGTCGCGTTCGTTTCCTTTATCTCATATATTAGAAATTAGTCCAATAAATCTATTGGATAGGCGAAGCATACTCAAATGGAGGTTTTTTATGTTTGATAATTGGTATGTAGTTCAGGTAAGAACAGGAAAAGAAGAAGAAATTGTTAAAAAATGTCAATTCTATATAGACCATGATATTTTAATTGATTGTTTTATTCCAATCACGAAAAAGAAAAAGAAGTATCATGGTACATGGCATATTGTTGATGATATTTTATTTAAAGGGTATATCTTTATAATCACCAATCAAGTAGAACAACTTTATACTCAACTCAAAAAAGTACCATATCTTACAAAACTCCTTGGAAATGATGGAAAAGAAATCTATCCCATCTATCCACAAGAAGCTATGTTTCTAACAAAATTTTCAAATAAAGATCATGTTGTTGATATTTCTAATGGTATTATTGAAAACGATAAAATCATTATTAATGAAGGTCCTCTCATTGGTTTAGAAGGACTTATTACAAAAATAGACAGACATAAACGTATTGCTTATGTTAATGTAGAACTACTTGGAAAGCTTACAAGAGTTCAAGTAGGATTAGAAATTATTAGTAAATCATAAAAAGCACAGAAATGTGCTTTTTTATATACATTTTTTATGTATAACTTTGTTATGCCTTTTTTAGTATATAAAAATATTTCAAGAGAAAAGTTGTATGAAGAACTTCTTATGAAAGAAGAAGGCTTACAGGATACACTGAACCATCTAATTCATATTGGAAAACCAATAGAAATGGATGAAGAGGTCTTCTTAGAAAAACTTGTTCATTTGAAGAAGGAAGCTTATGACGAAACAAATGATATCAGACACCTTATCAAAGATATTGTGCCTACATATCAACCAAAATCATAACAGAACGTATGCTTTTTTTATATGAAAAAGAAAGGAAAAAATTATGAGTGATAAAAAGTATAAGATTGGTTATACAACAGAAGTGTTTGATATGTTTCATATAGGACACTTGAATATTTTAAAAAATGCAAGAAGACGATGTGATTATTTAATTGTTGGTGTAAGTACTGACGAAGTTGTAAAAAGTTATAAAAATAAAACACCTATAATCCCTTTTAAAGAACGTATTGCCATAGTAAATGAATTGAAATGTGTAGATAAGGTAGTTCCTCAAACAAGTATGAATAAGATGGAAGCATGGAATCAGTTACATTTTAATGTGTTATTCCATGGCTCTGATTGGCAAGGAAGTGATATGTACAATAATATGATTAATCAATTTTCAAATGTAGGTGTAGATGTTGTATTTCTTCCACACACAGATGGTATTTCTTCTACATATTTATCAGAAATATTACAAAAAATTAATATAGAAAATTTTGAATAGCATAATCATAAAAGGTATGTTTTATTTTTTTAGTTTAATTGATAAAAATTGAATACTAAAATTAGTATTCAAAAATTTAAGTGATTTAGAAAGGATAATATCATGTTTTTAAAATTAATGTATATTACAAATAGCGTTGATGTTGCATTGATTGCTGAAAAATATGGAGTTGATAGAATTTGGATTGATTTAGAAACTTTAGGGAAGCAAGAAAGACAAGGACATATTGATTCTGTAAAATCAAAGCATTCTATCAATGATATAAAAAAAATATCGCCAAAATTAACAAAATCTGAAATGCTAGTAAGGGTTAATCCAATAAATCCATGTAGCAAAGAAGAAATAGACAAAGTAATTGAAGCTGGAGCAGATATTATTATGCTACCGATGTGGAAGTCATTAGATGATGTCAAAAATTTTTTAACAATTGTGGATAAACGTGTTAAAACAACATTACTTCTTGAAACTAAAGAGGCTGTGGAATGTTTAGATGAAGTATTAGAAAATGGTGGATTTGATGAAATACATATAGGATTGAATGATTTGCATTTAAGCTATCATTTAAAATTTATGTTTGAATTGCTTGCCAATGGAACAGTAGAAAAGATTTGTAATAAAATCAAAAACTATAATATTCCGTATGGTTTTGGTGGTGTTGCTAGACTTGGAGAAGGAACATTACCAGCAGAAAAAATTATTATGGAACATTATCGATTAGGTTCATCTAGAGCAATTCTTTCAAGAAGTTTCTGTAATGTAGATAAGACAGCATCACTTGATGAAGTAAAAGAAATATTTAAAGAAAATATGAAAACTCAAAGATTATTTGAAGAGAAAGTAATGAAAATGTCTAAAAAAGATTTTGAAAATAATAAAGATGAATTAAGCAATTGTGTAGAAAAAATCGTTAAACAAATGGAGGCATAAAAATGAAATTAAACAAACAAATTATAAGTGATTTAAGAAAAGAATACGGAGATGCTTTTTATTTGTTAGATTCTAAACAATTTAGAAGTAACTATACTGAATTAAAAAATGCTTTTTCAAGTATTTATTCTAATTTTAATATTGCATATTCTTATAAAACAAATTATACACCTAGATTATGTAAAATTGTTAATGAATTAGGTGGATATGCTGAAGTTGTTTCTGAAATGGAAGCTGCATTAGCTATGAGAATTGGGGTTAAGGAAAATAGAATTATTTGGAATGGTCCAATTAAAAATAAAGAAAAACTAGAATCTTTTTTATTAGCTGGTGGCACAGTTAATATTGATTCTATTGATGAAGGAAAATATATCTATGAATTATCAAAAAAGCATGAAGATGTAACATTTAATGTTGGTGTTCGTTGCAATTATGATGTTCAAGATGGTGTTATTTCTCGATTTGGTTTTGATGTAGAGAGTAAAGAATTTCAAGATGTATTAGATTTAATTAGGGAAAGAGATAATTTATATCTAATCAATTTACAATGCCATTTTGCTAAAAGACAATTAGAATATTGGCCTGAAAAAGCAAAAGGAATGTTAGATTTGATTGACAGGTTAAACATTGTCCCACAAAGAATTGATCTTGGTGGTGGATTGTTTGGGAAAATGGAAAATTCTTTGAAAGAACAATTTACATCTAATATTCCTAATTATCAAGATTATGCAAATGCAGTAGCAACATTATTTGCTGAAAGATTTTCTGATAAAGATAATCAACCAGAATTAATTATAGAACCAGGTTCAGCTTTAGTTGGTGATTGTATGAAATTCGTTGGGACAGTTAAAACAATAAAAAATATAAGAGGAAAATCATTTGCAACAGTATTAGGAAGTCAAAAAAATATTAGTATGACTGGTGTTAATCCTCCTATAGAAATAATCAATATGTCAAATGAGCAAGATGAATATAAAGATTTAGATTTTGTCGGATTTACATGTATTGAGTCTGATGTTATTTATAGAAATTTTAATGGAAAATTAGCTATAAATGATGCGATTGTTATTAGTAATTGCGGATCGTATTCCTTAGTTATGAAACCTCCGTTTATTTTACCTAATTTCGCTGTATTAGATATTTCAGAAGGTAAAACAGAAGTTATTAAACGTGCTGAAAATTTCGAAGATGTTTTTCATACGTTTGAATTATAGGAGGAAATAGATTTGGTAGCTATTAATAAATTTTTAAAGAGACTGTTTGATATTGTATCATCAGGCATAGCAATTATTATTTTGATTCCTTTATGGATAATAATTGCTATTGCTATAAAAAAAGATTCTAAAGGACCTATTTTCTTCAAACAAGGTAGAAGAACAACAAATGGAAAAGTATTTCATATGTATAAATTTCGCTCAATGATAGTTGATGCTGAAAAAATGGGTGCAGGATTATTTAATTATAAAGATGATCCAAGAGTAACAAAAGTAGGAAAATTTTTAAGAAAGAGTAGTTTAGATGAATTACCTCAATTGTTTAATATATTTTTTGGAGATATGTCTGTCGTAGGACCCAGACCATGCGTTACTTATGAATTGGGCGATTTTGAAACATTAAATAAAAAGTATAAAAAAAGGTTTCAAGTCAAAGCAGGCTTAACTGGTTTGGCTCAAGTAAAGGGTCGCAATGATATTTCTTGGGATGAAAAAGTAACCTATGATAATCAATATGTGGATGGATTTAAAAAGTATGGAATTTTATTAGATATAAAGATTCTATTTGACTCAGTAATAAAAGTGTTTAAAAAAGAAAATATTTATGAAAATAAAGCAGATGAATCTTTAGATGATATCGAAGCTGCGAAATTAGCAGAAGAAGAAATTATTAGAATTGCACACTTACCAGATTAGAGGAGGATAAGCAATGAAATATGATGTAGAAAATAGAAGAATATGGTTAAAAGGTGAAATATTAAATGTCAATGATGCAAAAATCAATGTATTATCACCAACATCACAATTTGGTTTAAATGTATTTGAAGGAATTCCATGTTATTGGAATGAAGATGAAAATCAATTATATGCATTTCGTTTAGATGATCATTATAATCGATTATTAAGATCAGCAAAATTGTTACAATTAGATTGTAAATATACAAAGGAAGATTTTACAAAAGCCTTAAAAGATGTCATTAAAGCAAACGAATATGATGAAAATTTATCTGTAAGACAAACTTTATTTGTTGATGGCTTTGGATCATGGGGATCAGAGGGACCAGTAGAAATGTTTGTTGCACCAATTCCTAGAGGAAGAACAAGTGCTGAATATAATAAAAAAGGGTTAAACTGTTGTATTACTTCTTGGAGAAGAATTAGTGATGAAACTCTTTCACCAAGAATTAAATGTGGCGCTAATTATATTAATAGTAGAGTAGGACAAAGAGAAGCTTTAAGAAATGGATATGATACTTGTCTTTTCTTAAATGAAGTTGGAAAGGTTGCAGAAGGACCTGGATCATGCTTTTTTATGATTAAGGATAATACAGTTATTACTCCACAACTTACAGATAGTGTTCTAGAAAGTATTACAAGAGATACTGTGATTCAATTAGCAAAGCATATGGGATATAAAGTTATTGAAAGATCAATAGATAGAACAGAACTTTACACATGTGATGAAGCCTTTTTATGTGGGTCAGCGATGGAGATTACCCCTGTTTTAAGTATTGATCGATATACAATTGGAAATGGTGATACTGGAAATATTACAAAAAATATACATTTAAAATATTTAGATGCTGTTCAAGGAAAAGATAAAGAATTTAAGCAATGGGTAACTCCAATTTATGAATAGAGGTTAGTTATGGATAGAAAATTTATAGAAGGAAAAGTATCTGTAATTATACCAATTTATAATGCAGAAAAGTATTTAAGAAAAACATTAGATTCTATTCTTGTTCAAACATACAAAGACATAGAGATTGTTTTAGTTGATGATTGTTCAAATGATGACTCAGCTAATATTATTAAAGAGTATATACAAAAATATCCAGAAATTGTTTACTTTTTACAAGAAACAAATCAAGGTGCAGGCGCAGCAAGAAATAAAGCATTAGAATTAGCAACTGGTCAATATGTTGCTTTTTTAGATAGTGATGATATTTGGTATCCAAATAAGGTTGCTAAACAACTTGAGTTAATGAAGAAAAGAAATTGTCCATTTTCATATACGGCAATTGAAATGATTGATGAAAATGACAATCTTTTAAAGAATAAAAGAAATATTAAAGAAACGTGTGATTACAAATATTTGTTACATAATACAATAATAGCTACATCGTCAGTTATTATCGATAGAACTATTTTAGGTGACTTTAGAATGCCTTTAAGGCGAGGTGGACAAGATTATGCAACTTGGTTAATGTTATTAAGAAATGGATGCATTGCTAGAGGCATTAATGAAGCACTTGTTAAATATCGTATAAGTAGTAATTCATTATCATCAAATAAATTTAAAAGCATTAAACAAATTTGGGAAATTCAAACACAAGATGAAGAAATAAATAAATTACGTGTTTGTTTGAATACATTTAGATTTATAATAAATGCTTTAAAAAAATATTTAGGAGAATAGAGATGAGAAAAATTGATGTTGAAATAGTTTTTGTGGTTTTAGTTTATAGAAATATAGATGATTTACAAAACTTTATTATTAATACGAAATCTAAAGTAAAGTGTAATTATAAAATTATTGTTATAGATGCCAAATATTCAGATGAAGTATCCAAAGATATAGAAAATATTTGTTTTCAAAATAAACTAGTATACATTCAGATTGATAACAAAGGATATGGATATGGGAATAATGTTGGAATAGAATATGCAAATAATATGTATGAATATAAATATATTATTATTTGTAATCCAGATGTTGAGTTTATTAGCACATTAAGAATAGAAAATTTATGCGATTCTGAAATGATTATTGCTCCCCAAATAATTGCCAATAATAATAAATTGCAAAATCCATATTGGGTGAAAGAAAATATATTTTCTGAAAAATTAATGTATATAGGGTATAAACATGATATTAAATTGTTTTTGTATGTGGGTATTTTTATAAATAAGATTATAAAGTATTTATTTAGAAATCATAATAATTA
>OHAD01000262.1_pt1 | contig 64606 bp, 50 predicted proteins | sample 1577011 | NCBI WGS metagenome assembly OHAD01 (sample SAMEA3541510, study PRJEB24748) | human gut metagenome | biome: human gut; feature: human-associated habitat; material: faeces | place: China | collected 2012 | reverse complement strand
CCGACTGTGGATTTCCATTTTGAGCCGCTGGACGGCGGCGACCGCACCATCATCACGGAATACGGCAAAACCGAGTACTACAATTACGATATCATTATGAACGCCAGCGCCGATGATGTCGGTTCCGGCATCGAACGGTACGAATACAAAGTGGGCGACGGAGAATGGACGGTGTTCGACCCGGCAGACCCGCCGAAGTTTACGGAGGAACAGATCGTCCATATCGTTGTGCGTGTATGGGATGTTGCCGGGAATGTGAGCGAAGAAAAGGCGCGTGACATCGTGCTGGACAAAACGCCGCCCACGGCTTCGCATACGCTGACGCCGGGCAAGGACGGAAAGGTGAACATCAACCTGGGAACGGACGGCAGCATCTGCGGCGTCCAGTCCATCACGCGGCCGGACGGCAGTGTGGCATACGGCGTGGATACGCTCGTGTTTGAAGTGGACCGGAACGGAGACTATGATTTTTTCGTGTGGGACCGGTGCGGGAATCTGCTGAAGCACACCGTGCCGGTCGACAGCTTCGCAGCGCATGTGAAGCCGGAGCCTGCGCCCTCTGAGCCGGAGGAGCCGAAGCAGGAACCAGAGCCGGAGTCGAAGCCAGATCCGGAGCCGGAAGGACCGGCGGCACCGGTGGAGATCCCTGTGCAGGAGGACGCCCGCGCGCTGACGCTGGCCGACCTTGCCTGTACGCTGCTCTCCATCCTGTTTGCCATCCTTGTGTGGCTGCGCGGAAAAAAAGACGGCGGTGAAGATGCGGGCGAACAGGCTGAACGCTTGGAGGAAGAAAAAGAAGATGATGAACCGCGGGGTCACGCTGTGCAGAAAACCGTGAATGCGGTGCTGGCGGTACTGTCTGTGGTATTGTTCTTCCTCACGCAGCCGCTCGTATGGCGTTTCCGCTTCGTAGACTGGTGGACGGTGTTGTTCGTGCTGCTGTGCGGCACGGCGCTGGCCATGCTCATCTGGCGCAGAAGGCCGGAATCTGCAACCGAAGAAGACACAGATGAAGAGTAATAGGAGGAATGCACATGTATCTGTACACAAAATCAATTGCAATGACACTTTGTTCTGTAACGGCGGCGCTTGCCGTTGCCCTCACAGGACTAACTGAAGAACCGTCCACACCGGACGCGTCCTCCATGCCGTACCCGGCGTCCCAAAGCCAGACGGCGGGTATGCCGGACAGCAGCACCGTACCGGGCCCCACAAGTGAAACGGCGCCGGGCGCCACCGGTACGGCGGACAGCGCCATTTCAGAGGCGCCGGGTCCAGATGCCGCGCAGCAGGAAGAGTCCGGGTCTGTTCCCACCCCGGATATTGAGGCGGGCGGCGCCGGCGTGCCGGATGCTTCCCCGGATTCCGGTGAGACGGAAGAAAACACTGCAAACGCCGCGGAAAGTCCGGTGGATGCAGGCGAAGAAGAGGCTGACGCGCCCCGTGCCGCGCTCATGCCGCCTGACACGCCCTCAGCCATCACCGGGGAGCTTGCCATGCTGCTGGCCACGAATCAGGCCGACAGCATCATGGGAAGCCTGGGTCTGGCACGCTCAGACGAATACCGCGCGGTACAGGCCGTTTTACGGCTGGAAGACTTCAATGGGAAAGATACCCTGGATGAGAACTATGCGGCGCTGTGGGCAGCGCTGGAGGCCGAACTGAGCGCGCTGTCGGCACAGGGAGCTGATTCCGCCGGGTGCAGCTACGCGGACGGGGCCATAACCGTTTGGGCGTGACGGCGCGTTTTTGTTGCCTTTGCACAGGGCCGCACCCCAAACTTCGTTGGGTATGGTGATAGCTATGTGCCGGTGCGTTGTGGCATTGTGGTAATAAGGCGGAAAAACGCCAAAATGAGCTGGAGGAAATAGAGAATGACACGGGAAAATGCAAAAAAGCTTCAAAGTATGATGGCGAAGGAAGCGGTCACGCTCCTGATGCTGGGCGGCGCGGAGGCGGATACAGCCGAGCATGAGGAAGCCATCCGCCTCATTGGGGAAGCCTGGGGGCTTGCAGAGGAAGAGACGGCCCGGCAAATCGAACGGATCGGGCACGGGCGGCAGTCCGTCCGAATGGGAGCGGAAAATATGCCGCCGGATGAAGGGGACGTCCCGCTGGTACTCACAGGCCGGGAAGTCATAGAGCTGGAAAGGGAATTGTTCGAAACAGCGGTCCGGCTCAATGACCGGGATAAGCGGCAGCAGCTGTTCAACACGGCGCAGGCGGTTACCGAGTGGTTCAGCCTTGAGGACTGGATCACCGGTACACAGGAAGAGAGCGGCCATAGGGGAGCATAGAGTGAAACGATGGCGGAGACAGCGGCGCGGGATATCCCGCGCCGCTGTGTTGTGGCTGCCGGAAAGGAAAATGCATGGCAGAATATGTGAACTATCTACGGGTATTCGGCGCGCCGGGCGCGGCACGGGCACTGTTTGGCGCCATACAGGATGATACAGCCGGGCTGGGCAGTGTGGATCTCAACCGGATAACCCCCATGCCGGTCTGGATGCGGGAAGAGCCGCTGAGCGCCGGTACGGTGCGCAGGCAGGGCGGAGAAAACTGCTGGCTGGACTGGCGGCAGGCAAACTGGGGAACGCGGTGGAACACGCTGAAGGCACAGGCCAGTGCGGCGGCATACGACGGCGGAGACACCATCCTGTTCTATACGCAGGACGCCGGTGTGCCGGTGCTGATGCAGCACGCGTCCCGGCTTTGCCCGGACGCCGCCCTGCTCTACGCCTGGGCCAGCCGGGATGTTGGTATGGACTGCGGCGCCGCGCGGTACAGGGACGGAGAAATACTGGAGCAAATATGTCCGCGGCCGGTAAGCAGGCGAGCGTATGAGCTTTCGTTCGACATCCTGCGTGAGCCGCCGGAAGCATTCGGGCTGCGGTATGACCCGGATGCGGGAACGTATGTGTATGAAGCAGAACAAAAACAAAAAAAGGAGAACGGGGAATATGGAAATCATTTCGGTCAAGATCACATCGGTGTTTGAAACGGGCGCCGTGAAGGCAAAGGCAAACGCGGTGCTTGGCAGGTTCGGCGTGCGCGGCATCAAGGTATGCGAGGGGAAAAGCGGCCTGTTCGTGGCGATGCCCTCATACAAGTCTGCAAAAGGAAAATACATCGATATCTTTTTTCCAATGGATAAGGAAGCGAAGGAAGAGCTGGCCGGGGCCGTGCTCCGGGCCTATGCGGAAAAACAGGCGGAAAACGCCGCGGCCGCGGTTTTGGCCGGGCAGGAACCGGGGTGAGTCCGTTTTTTTGCGTAAGGACAAGCCCTGAACCGTATGGAGCGCGTGCCGGACAGCGCCTTCCGGCACAGCGGCTGAAACCACAAGGCGCGGAAAAGGAGAAGATGCCTGTGAAAAAGAAATTGACGGCAGTGTGTGTGTTGACGGCAGCCGTGTGCCTTTTTGCGGCGACGGCATTTGCTGAGACGGGAGACGTGGCGGGCGTGATCCAGAGTACATGGCAGAGCGCGGCACAGCAGATCAAAACGGTTGTAAATACCGTTGTGTTCCCCGCGCTGGACCTTATCCTCGTGACCGCGTTTTTCGTAAAAGCGGGAACAACGTACTATGAGTACCGCAAGCACGGCCAGATTGAATGGACGGGACTCATCCTGCTGTTCGCCGGCCTGGTGCTTACCCTGACGGCGCCGCTGTACATCTGGACCATTGCGGGGGTGTAAATATATCTTGAACACATTTGAACGGGAACTGCGGAAAGCGGTGAGCGCCGCAGGCATGGAAGACAGTGCGCGGTACGTTGGCCGTGCGGCATATCTGGAGCTTGACAGCGGCCTGCACGCAAAGCTGCAGTTTGTCACGCAGGGAATTGCGGACCGGTACGGAGCGCTGCAGCTGAGCGTCATCAGCAGGACGCGGGGAGAGATCGACCGTGTAACGGTGCGTTTTGAAGATGTGTGGGGCGGACAGGCGCCATATCTGTGGCGCTGCGACGGGAAAACAGAATGGTATGGAATTGCCCCGACACCCGGGGATATGGAGCTGCTGGCGCGGCAGATCGAAACATTCTGTGCATTGTATGAACAGGACCCGCGGCAGGAGATGTGCGGAATGGGATATTAGGCGGACGCAGATATACGAAATAGCCAGGAGGTGACCGTCTATTTTTGTATGGGATTTCATGGCCGACGCGGTTCTGGGCCAGATCTTTGACTGGATCTACGGAAAGCTGGTCGGCTTTTTCAGTGAATTTTTTGAGATGATGAACATGATGGGAGCGGAGCTGTTCGACCTTCCGTGGACGCAGGCCGTGGTGCTGTTTTTCAGCCGGTTTGCATGGGTGCTGTACGCAGTAGGGCTTGTAGTGGCGGGCTTTGAATACGCCATCCAGTTCCAATCGGGGCGCGGCGACCTGCACGGCCTTGCGCTCAATGGAATCAAAGGCTTCATGGCCGTGAGCCTGTTCACCACAGTGCCGGTAGAGCTGTACCGCCTGTGCGTCACACTGCAGGGCACGTTCGCGTCGGGCCTCACGCAGCTCATGGGCGGGGAGGACGGCAGCATCGGAAGCCTGACGCGTGCGGCAATGGGCGCGCTGAACGGATACGGCGCTTTTGTGGGCCTGTTCCTGCTGATCCTGCTCGGCTATGCCGTGTTCAAGGTGTTCTTTGCGAACCTCAGGCGCGGCGGCATCCTGCTCATCCAGATCGCCGTGGGCAGCCTGTACTTTTTCAGCGTGCCGCGCGGATACCTGGACGGGTTCTGGAACTGGGGAAAACAGGTGGCCGGGCTGTGCCTGACGGCTTTTTTGCAGACGACGATGCTCACTGCAGGCCTGATGGTGTGGAATACGAATATGCTGCTGGGCTGCGGGATGATGCTGGCAAGCACGGAAGTTCCGCGGATCGCGGGCGCGTTCGGTGTGGACACCAGCACGCGCGCCAACGTGATGGGCGCGGTCCACACGGCACAGTCCGTCATCAATACTGTGCGGATGGTCTCTTCCGCGCCGGGCTGAGGATGCATTGTGCAAAAGCTCAGGCTGGGAAGCCTGTTCGACGGGATCGGCGGATTCCCCCTTGCCGCGGCAGTGTGCGGGATAGAGCCTGTATGGGCCAGCGAGATCGAGCCGTTCCCCATCGAAGTCACAAGGCTGCGGTTCCCCGGAATGCTGCATGTGGGGGATATTACGAAACTCAGAGGGGCGGAGCTTCCGCCTGTGGATATCGTCTGCGGAGGTTCGCCCTGCCAGGACCTGAGCATCGCGGGCCTGCGGGCAGGTCTCGCGGGCGCGCGGTCCGGCCTGTTCATGGAGCAGCTGCGTGTGATCCGGGAGATGCGGGATGCAGACCGGGCCAGAGGTAGAACAGCTCTCGCTGTTCGGCCCAGATACATGCTCTGGGAAAACGTGCCGGGCGCATTCTCAAGCTATGACGGGGAGGACTTTCGAGCAGTGCTGGAGGAAACAGCGCGCGTGGCAGAGCCAGACGTGTCAATCCCTCGACCTGAGGCCGGGACATGGAAATCTGCTGGGCGCGTATTGGGAGGAAATTTCTCCATCGCATGGGCGGTTTACGATGCAGAATTTTTCGGAGTCGCCCAAAGACGCCGCCGTATCTTCCTTGTCGCAGATCTTGCTGGGCACAGTGCCGCAGAAATACTATTTGAGCGCGAAGGCCTGCCGGGGTATACTGCGGCGAAGCGCAGAACGTGGGAAGACATTGCCGCCGCAGCTGGAATCCGCCGTGCGGATGCAGGCGGGGCTGAGGGAGGAGCTGGAAACCGGGGGCTGACAGCCTATGCGGCCAACGGACGGGATGAGGTGCGGCCCATGTACGGTACGGCTACAACGATTACAGCGCATCCAAGCCTGCGCCAGGAGACGATCCTGTTGGAGCGGGAGGTGTGCCTCAATGACCAGGGCGGCATGCGTATGGATGTGAGTGAAGGCGTGAGCGGGACGCTGCGGGCGGATATGGGGGGCCATCCTCCCATCGTGCTGGGCAGCGAACAGGGTGGGACGGAGGTGGCGTTCGACCTCTGCCCCACCCTTACAGCAAGCGCGGGAATGAGTGGGAACAACCGGCCGGTATTGTTTGAAAACCATTCACAGGACGGCCGGTACCGCGGCCCGCTGGAGGTGGCGCCCACGCTGCAGGCGTCCTGCGGAATGGGCGGAAACAACCAGCCGTTCTGCGTGGAGGCGCCCGCCTATGGGATCAGCGGGACGGTCATTGGCCGCGGGCCGGAAAACGGCGGGAACGGCGCGGGTGTTTCGCTGGAGGTCGGATATACACTGACGGCCCGTGACCGGCACGGCGTGTGCATGCCGTATCAGCGTGTTGTGGGTACGTTGTGCAGCGGGGATGAAAAAGGCGTGGGGAACCAGTATGTATCCGACGCGAAATGCATCATTGCCCCCAAAAACCGGGTGCGGCGGCTGACGCCGCTGGAGTGCGAACGCCTGCAGGGCTTCCCGGACGGGTGGACGGATATCCCCGGCGCGTCCGATACCGCGCGGTACAAGGCGCTGGGCAACAGCGTGGCGGTGCCGTGTGTTGAGACAGTGCTTGCGGCCGTTCAAAACTACTTACGATGGGAGGAAAAAGATTGAGAAAATACATCTACCCGCAGGATCTGACGGCGCGTGCCACGATGTGGCTCTGGCAGCTGAACGATCTTGCGGCCATTGGCGCACTGTGTCTTGCAGGCGTATTCTGCGCCGCACAGTTTGGAACTGCGGCGCCGCTGCTGTGCGCGGCGGGATATGCGTTCCTGACCGTGCGCTTTGAGGGACAGTCCATCCGGGATTTTTTACACAGCGCGGGCGCGTATTTTTTCACACCGCGTGAATTCAGCTGGGATGGGGAAAGGGAAACGGAATGAAAACAGTAAAAAGGAAGACGGTGCGGCAGGGGACGCGCCGGATGATCAACGCGCAGGCTGTCACGCCATACGGCCTGCTCACATACCGGGGCGGGGAGACAGCCTTTTTCCTGCTGCGCCCGACGTGCATCTCCGTATTGCCGGAGGACGCTCTCGCGGCGCGGGTCGGGGCGCTGGTGACGTTGTTCAAAAGCCAGCCGGAGCTGGAGATCCTGTGCCTCAATTCGCGGGAAAGCTTTGCCAACAATACACGGTATCTGGAGGCCCGCATCGGAGAAGAAGAAAACCCGTACATTGCGGATCTGTTGGAAAAAGATAAGGCGCACCTGGGCAGCGTACAGCTTCAGACCGCGACCGCGCGGGAATTTGTGCTGGCGGTGCGGCTGGAGGATGTGCGGGAAAAAGAGAAGTATCCGTATCTGGCACGTGTGGAAAAGCTCATCCGGGACCAGGGCTTCGATGTTCGGCGCGCGGACCTGGACGATGTGAAGCGGCTGATGGCGGTATATTTTGTACAGGACTTCACAAGCGAACACTATGACGATTTTGACGGCCAGCGGTGGGTGGAATGGACGGGTGTGCAGGCGGACAGAAAAGCGCCGGACAGTGCGTCGCAGGAAGCGGCGGTCAAGGAATTTCTGGACCTTGCCGCGCCGTCCGTGCTGCGGTTTGAAACGGACCGGTTCATCTGCGGAAATACATACCGGTGCGTATGGGCGGTGCGGGGATATCCGGCTTCGACCACGGAACAGGCCCTTTTGCACAGGCTGGGTGAAAAGGCGGGTGTATCCGTGCACATCTATACGCGCCGCGTTACGCCGGCGGAGGAGAAAAAGATATTGCAGAATGCGGATAAGGCGAACCGTCTGAAGGCGGGAAATACCGGGAACGTGCAGGATGTGGTGGAAGCGGAGAGCAACCTGCAGGACATGGCGGCAATGCTGACGCTTGCGCACCGGAATCAGGAGCCGTTTCTGCACACGGCTGTATTCATTGAGATGATCGCAAACGATCCGGAGCATCTGCGGATGCTGCAGAGCGAGGTGGAGGCGGAACTGAACTGCTGCAAGATCAGCGCCGACCATCTGCTGCTGCGCCAGAAGCAGGGCTTCCAGTCCGTGATGCCGAGCGGATGGAACGCGTTCGGCACGCAGTATGAGCGGGTACTGCCCGCGTCCAGCGCCGCAAACCTTTATCCCATGTGCTATTCAGGCAAAACAGATTCTTGTGGCTTCCTGCTGGGACGGGACAAGTACGGCAGCAATGTTATCATCGACTTCGACCGGCGCACGGGCGGCCGAACCAACAGCAGCGTCCTCATCCTGGGCAACAGCGGGCAGGGCAAGAGCCATCTGCTGCGCCTGCTGGTCATCAACGCGCTGGAAGCGGGAAAGAAAGTTTTGCTTCTGGACGCGGAGGACGAATACCGGGAGCTGACGCGGAATCTCGGCGGCATGTACGTGGATTGCTCGGGAGGAAAGGCAATGATCAATCCGCTGGAGCCGAAAAGATGGGATGCGGACGGGACAGGCACGGTGCTGGCGCAGCACATTTCTTTTCTGCGCGACTGGCTGCGGAGCTACAAGCCGCTCACCGATGCACAGGCCGATACGGTGGAGATTCTGCTGGAACAGCTGTACCGGGAGCGCGGCATCACAAAGGAGACCGACATGTCCGTGCTCCGGCATGAAGATTTCCCGCTCCTCTGTGAGCTGTACGCACTGCTGGAAAGGCAGGCGGGTGGAAGCGGAGTGTTTACGGATGAAACGCTGCGGGAGCTTCGGCTCCATCTGCATTCGCTTTGCGTGGGGCCGGACAGCCTGTATTTCAACGGCCACACCAACATTGGCTCAGGCCGGTTCGTCACATTCGGTGTAAAATCCCTGCTGGAAGCGGGGCAGAACCTGCGCGACGCGATGCTGTTCAATATTTTCAGCTATATGAACAATGAAATGCTTTGTGCCGGAAATACTGTCGCGGCCATTGATGAACTGTACCTGTATCTCAACAACAGGACAGCCATCGGGTACATCCGGGCGTGCATGAAGCGGGCGAGGAAGAAAGAGTCCTCCCTGCTGCTGGCCAGCCAGAATGTCGAGGATTTTCTGCTGCCGGAGGCGGCGGAACTGACAAAGCCGCTGTTCAGCATTCCGGCGTACCAGTTCCTGTTCCATCCGGGAACTGTGGACGGGGGAAAATACCGGGAAGCGCTGCAGCTGGAAGAATGTGAATATGGCGTGGTCAGGAGCTGTGCGCGGGGAAACTGCCTGTTCAAATGCGGGGACGAGCGGTACAACCTTCTTGTGAAGACGCCGCCGCACAAGCTGCGGTGCTATGGCACGGCGGGCGGACGCTGACGGACGGAGCGGAAACATTTTGTTGGTTCTGATACTACCTTTTTCCCGGACCGTGTGGTAATGTTGGTGCTGCAGGAGGTGCGGAAAATGGATACACAGAAATTCCCGCCGTGCCCGTATTGCGGGAGTACAGAGATGCGGACCGGATTTCAGACCTATGAGGCGACCGTGAAGAAACAGCGCGGGAGTATGATGGGCGGCAGCGCGCTGCAGCATCTGTTCTGCGGCCGGTGCGGCATGGTGGCCGCGTCGCGGGTGCTGCGGCCGGAAACATTCGACAGCGCTGTCGGCAGATGGTAAGTAAACAGGGCGGGGCGGCAGGACGGTTTTCCATGCCGCCCCATATTTTTTTAGGGGGGATGTTTTGGCAGGACCGGTTACAGCAGTATATTGGATCCGGAGAGCCGCCGCGCTTGCGGGAAATGAGAAGACAGGAAATGCCGTGGGGACGATCCTCACGGCATTTTTGCTTCCGTTCATCCTCATCATCGTGTGCCTGTGCGGGATGATGGACGCCGCGGCGGACCACAACCGTGCGGCCGTGGAATGGTGCTTTGGAGACGGGGCCATCCCTGCCGCGGTGCCGGAGGAGTACGCGGGGCATATTACACAGATGCGCGCGTGCTTTGCTGTATTGGACGGCGCGGTGGGAAAACTCAATGCGGAGCTGGAAGAAGGTTCTGTCCCGCTTCGCGCCAACCGAGTGAAAGCAGACTTTTTTGCGCTGAATTTCGGAGCGCCGGATCTGACGCTCCGCCAGGGCCAGGCGGAGTCTTTCGCGGGCTGCTATGTCAGCGAAGCGGTGCGTATACGTACTGTGGAAGTGCCGAATCCGGAATACGACCCGCCGGAGGATGAAGAGGAGCTTGAGGATTATGACGTTCCGAAGACCATCGAAGTGGAACAGGAATATATGGTGACCGTTCCGGAAAAGGATATGGCCGTTGTTTACGCCCGGCTCCACGCCCTGCTGGGCGCGGAGTTCCCGGAGCAGTGGCAGGCAAACGCCGCGGAGATATTCTATCTGGCGGAATATGGCGCCGATGCGGTGGGCGGCATGAGCGACGGGCTGATAGCGGGCCTCGTGCAGGACGACAGCCCGGAGTACATCGGCGGGGCATTTGTCAGTCCCCTTGCCGGAGGCTGGAAAAACCGGGTGACGTCTGAAATGGGCGGACGGTACAGCCCGATTACAGGAAAATGGGAAGGCCACCGGGGCCTTGACATGGCCGCGCCGAAAGGAACGGAGATCCGCGCAGCGGCAAATGGGACCGTTCTGCTGGCGCGGTACGGCCATGCGAGTTATGGGAACTATGTGGTGGTCGGTCATGGCGGCGGCGTTACAACGCTGTACGCGCATTGCTCCGCGCTGAACGTTACGGTGGGACAGGCGGTGTCTGCCGGAGACGTCGTTGCCTTTGTGGGCAGCACGGGAGATTCCACGGGCGATCATCTGCATCTGGAGGTGAATGACAATGGAACGTTGAAAAATCCAAGAGAGTATCTGCCTTGACTTGGTATCGGAATACCGATATACTGAGGTTGGTGATAGAGTTATGACGCTTCAGGAAATGGTGAGAGAAAAGAATATGACACGGTATCAGTTGTCTCAAAGGAGCGGCATACCCTGGGCGACGCTGTCGGATATCTGGACCGGGAAGACCCAGCTGGAACGGTGCAGCGGAGGAACTCTGGTGAAGCTGTCCGGAACGCTGGGAATTACAGTGGAAGAACTGATTGCGTTGGACGTGGAAACGTCCATGCCGCCGGATGACTTGAAAGCGGAGAAGCCATATTTTGAAGTGAACCTTCCGCAGGATCTGGAAAAGCTCTTCGTGAATATATACAGGGGGAGCAGGAACACTCGCGGTATTTGGACTGCCTTTGGGGAGAATTGTATGGTTCGATCAACGCAAACCAGTGGGGCGGCGTAATATCGAAAGAACAGGCGGATTACCTCAGAGCAAAGTATCTGTTTGAAGAGGATGACGAGGTGTAATGAAGTGGATATGATTGACTTGGGAATTCGGCTGAGCCGCACCGTATGGTGCGGCTTTTTTGTATCCAAAAGGGATATAGGGAAGGAGCGTGGTAAATTGAAAGTACAATTGAACCGGAAAGAATCAAGCTACAGCAAGCTGCCGGAGCTGCATATTGCCGCTTCGGAGATCGTGAGCGATGAGATGTTTGAACAGATGCAGGCACATCCGCTGTGGGATTACGACGTGATCCAAAAGCATATACAGGATATGCGCAGCGTGGCCGGAGGGGAATACTGTCTTCTGATCGCGCCCGAGAATGGAACGGACGGCCTGCTCGTCCGCTCAGAGGGAAGTTCCTGTGCGCGGTATTCCGCCTACATCCCCGGCGGGCGGCTGATGACGCTGGTCACGCCGGAGCTGGAGCGGGCATTACGCAGATGCGAAACAGCAGCCAAAGAGGCCGTGCGGCGGGAATGCGTGCAGACGCTGACGGGAAAGTGGACGTGTTCCCTTGCTGAACTGGACGCGGCGTTTGGAGCAGGGCTGCAGGAAAACAAAATACTGGCGGAACTTTTTTGTGACAGGCTGGCCCGGCAGGCGGAAGTGACGTCGGCATATTTGGAAGGAGATATGCTGCGAGTCGGATTCCGACCGGAATATTGTCCGCGGCTTGAGAATCGTGGAAGGATCCGTGTCCTGCGGGCTGAACCGGGCGGGCCTGTACGGGAGATCCAAATCGAAAACCGGCTGGAAGCATTCCAGAAAAGCGTAAGGGGAAACATCGAATGCGTAGGGCTGAAGGACGGCGCGGTCCTGATCTGCGATGATGAGGGAAAGCTGAAGGGGCTGCGTCCCAACCGCAGGTTGGGCGGAGATCTGATCGTCGGGACGTTTCTCATCGCGGGCGTGGATGCGGAGGGCGATTTCTGCTCACTTACGGAAACGCAGGCGGAACGTTGGAAAAAGGAACTGGCAGAGCCGCTCAAGAATATCGAGAGCCTGGTGCAGCTGAGGGACCTTTTGCAAATTGGACTGCCGGACAATACATATCTTGTGCACCGGGACGCCGATATTGGAGTATGTCCTGCCGACGGCCTGCGGCTGGATGCGCTGCCGGAAAAATTTCAGACAGCATGGAACGATGTTCTGGCCGCGCAGGTATGCTGGATCAGACAGGGCGCATATGGGCCGGAGATAGTCCTGGCCGGTGTGGATCCGCAGCGTGTCTATGACTTTTCCTTTATGCTGATAGAAGAAATCGATGAATGCCCCGGGCAGGCTGCGGCGCCGGGGCTGAGTATGGAGTAATGCAGATATGCTGAAAAAGCCCGGCCTGGAAGAACTGGTGCGTGAGCTGGAAAGGGACTACGCCCGGTGGGAACAGGTATATATGGCGGGATCAAAAGATCCGTTCTGGCCGGATGGCGTGAATGCAAACCTGTGCAGAAACCATATCCTCTGCGGCAAAAAACGAATACGGGAACTGTATCCGGATGCGGAAATGCCGGAAATATATTACCGTCCGCTGCCTCAGAAACTTCCCGCGGAATATATGGCGCGAAAAGAAGAAATCCGGTCGGTTGCTTTACGGTCATATACCCGGTACATATCGGATGAAAATTTCTGTTTTATCCGGAACCATGTGGAGCGGATTCCTGAAACGGATGCTTTGCGCGGTATACTGGACGCACTACTTGCACGGGCCGATGTTCTGAAGGATGCGGTTTTGAGCGGGGACTATGTGGCGATGCGCAGATATGCGGACGCAGGAAGCCTGTTGGCTTCATTGAAGTCAGGAGCGGAACGGCTCAGGGATTGGGCGCCGCCGGAGCAGGAGCAGCTTGATCTGTTTACAGATTACAGCCTGGACGGGATACAGGACGAAGAAAGTATGTCCATGAGCATGTAGGGGGGATATATTTTGAGCAAAGTAACATTTGAAACAGAACTGAATGATGAGGCGCTGGGCGCGCTCAGGAGCTATCTGGCGAAGAGAAACGAACAGCTGGACATGCGGCTCAGCGAACAGCTCGAAAAGCTGTACGCAGCCACAGTGCCCGCGGCAGTGCGGGAATATCTGGGTGAAAAGAACGGGACGCCGGTGCAGCGCAGCGCAGCGCGGCCAAGGCGGGCTGCGCCCGCGGCCGGTCATGCTGAGGGAAATCAGCCGGCTGAATGAGAGACCTCCGGTACGGCATCGAGATCGAAATGACCGGGCTGAGCCGCGGAAAAGCGGCGGAGACCCTGGCGGGATTTTTTGGAACGCGGGCGGAACACACCGGCGGCGGCTATGACGCATACGCAATGCGGGACGCACAGGGACGTGTGTGGAAGATTGTATCGGACGGGAGCATCCAGACGCAGAAAAAGGTGCGTGGACAAACTGTTGCAGCAGACAGTACATACAGCGTGGAGCTGGTAAGCCCGGTTTGTGTCTATGAAGATATTGAAACCATTCAGGAGATCGTGCGGGCGCTGCGAAGGAACAACGCGCTGGTCAATGACAGCTGCGGGATCCATGTCCATGTTGGGGCGGAAAAATTTGATGCGCAGCATCTGCGGAACATCACGAATATTATGGCAAGCAAGGAGGAGCTCATCTACAAAGCCCTGCAGGTGGACCTGAACCGTTCTCAAGATTACTGCCGGAGGGTCGAACAGCGGTTTCTGCGGCAGGTAAACGAGCAGAAGCCGCAGAGCCTGGATCGTTTCAAAAGCATCTGGTACAACGGGCGGGACGGAAGCAATGTGCATTATCACGCAAGTCGGTACCACGCGTTGAACCTTCATTCCGTGTTCCAGAAAGGCACGGTGGAGTTCCGCATGTTCAATTCCACGCTGCATGCGGGAAAAGTGAAGACGTACATACAGTTCAGCCTTGCCATCGCCAATCAGGCGCTGACGCAGCGCAATGCCCGTGCGGCGCCGACGCGCACGACCAATGACCGGTATACGTTCCGGACATGGCTGCTGCGGCTGGGAATGATCGGCCCGGAGTTTGAGACGGCGCGGTTTCATCTGCTCAGCCATCTGGAGGGGAACATCGCGTGGCGCGATCCGTCGCAGCTCATTCGGGAACAGGAAGAACAGACACAGCACGCCCCGGCGCAGGAACCGGTTCCTGTACCGGGGCTTTCATTGTAACGGAGGGATGTTTGTATGAAAGAGAAATTGTACATCGCATATGGGAGCAATCTGGATCGGAGGCAAATGGCACGGCGCTGTCCGACGGCGGAAGTGGTATGCAGCGGGATGCTGTACGGCCATGAGCTGCTGTTCCGCGGTTCACAGTTCGGCGCGGTGGCGACGGTGGAGCCAAAGCCCGGGGCCTGCGTGCCTGTGCTTGTATGGAAGATCAAACCGTCTGACGAACGGGCGCTCGATCTCTATGAGGGATTTCCGCACCTGTACCGCAAGGAAAATCTTTCCGTCACGATGGACGGCGGGGAACGGGATATTATGGCATACGTGATGACCGGAGAACGGGAGTACGGCGTCCCCGCGCGTTCCTATTATGAGACGATCGCCAGAGGATACGCGGACGCAGGATTCGATATCGGTGTGCTCAATGAGGCGGTGCAGGAAAGTGTGCGCAGGATGCTGGACGAAATGGGCCCCGAAGAAGAGCTGAACGAGACATGGCAGATGACGCTGTGAAGCTTTGACGAAAAGACTGAATGCGCTTGCAGTTTATGAAAGAAAAAGTTTGGGAACACCCATAGGCTTTGCGTGATACATGTGCTATACTACAAATATATGTGAGACAGAATGGAGGAGTGGGTGTGAACTTTGAAGCGCTGCTGAAAAAGAAACGGGAAGCTGAACTTCTGCGCGGGCAGATGGAACGCAATGCCCTGCGGTCTTTTGAGCAGGACTTTTTGATCGAGTACACGCATAACTCAACGGCGATAGAGGGGAATACGCTGACGCTGCTTCAGACGAAAGTTGTTTTGGAGGATGGCATCTCAGTCGGCGGAAAGACCTTGCGCGAGATCTATGAAGTAGTCAATCACGGAAAAGCTTTTGCATATGTCCAGAAATGTATTTCTGAGGGCCGGCCGTTGACCGAAAATATCGTCAAGGATGTTCACGCGCTGCTCATGGAGAACATTCTGGACGGAGGGATTTACCGCAGCGTTGAGGTGCGTATTTCGGGCGCGAAGCATAAGCCGCCCGCGCCGAGTGAAATGTACTATCAGGTGAAAGAGTTTTATCGTGCGCTGGCGGCGGATCATGGGATGAACCCAATTGAACTTGCGGCCTGGACACATGCGGAATTTGTAAAAATCCATCCGTTCGTGGACGGCAACGGCCGCGCTTCCCGCATGCTTATGAATTATCAGCTGATGGCGGCGGGATTTCTTCCGGTGTCGATTGCAAAGGAAAAACGCCTGGAATATTTTGAGACACTGGAGGCCTATGCAGTGGATGGGGATCTCACTCCGTTTGCAGAGATGGTCGCTTCGCTGGAAGAGCGGCGTCTTGACGAATATCTGACATTGGAACAGCAGCAAGGTGAGATAGGGCATACACTATAGAATCGATGCGGGAGCAGACAGCAGTCTGCTCCCTTTTTTCGTTTGCGAGGAGGGAGATAAGGCACAAAGCTAAGGATGTTTTACCAAAGCCGCGAAGATATTTTACCGGGAGGAGTGCTATCCCTTTATCGGACGGGACGGTTGGCGCGTAAAGCGCAGCAGTTTGGCAGCGGGATGTGGAGTTCCCTTTGCAGCGATTTTTGGGGGATGGAGAACGATAGCAGGAGAAAGGCGGACATCAAAATTTGATGTCCGCCAGATACATCAGCCCGCAGTGCGGGCTGAACGGCGTTCCGAGGTGGCGTCAAAACAGCAAATTCCCGGTTTGTCTGACATCAAAATATTAGAAAATTGCCTGTGCACAGGGAAATAAGCCGGTTTTGGCTGACGTCAAAACAAATATAGCAGATATGGAGTATAAGGAATTGACCGCGCAACAAAATAGTAATACAATATATATACAAAGGGAGGCGGTAAACATGCCGGTGATCAGACCGATCCGTGAACTGCAAAATACAACGGAGATCTCGCATTTTGCAAAAACGCTCAATGAACCGATCTTCATTACGAAGAACGGACGCAATGATCTTGTGCTGATGAATGATGCGGTATATGAACGAATCATGGCGCAGAATGAAATGTACCGCAAGCTGGCTGCTGCTGAGGCAGAAGTTGCTGATGGAGCAGAGCTGCTGGACGGTATGGAAGTACTGAAGGAGCTGCGCGGCAAGTATGGAAAGTGAATGGAAATTAAAGCTAACACCGCTTGCCCGTACGGATCTGGAAGAAATCTATCAGTACATTTCGATTTGTCTGGACGCGCCGCAAGCAGCTGACAGGTTGATGACAGCGTTTGAAAAAAGCTTTGAACAGCTTCAAAACCATCCGTTCAGTTTCCCGCGTGCAGATGATGAAAGCCTGCGGAAAAAAGGATACCGAAAATTAATCGTTGAAGACTATGTCGGAGCATATCTTTTGAATGAGCAAACAAAAGAAGTGGTCGTCATGCGCTTTTTCTATGGCGCGCGGGATTACAAGCGACTGTTGTGAGAAGAAAAAATGAGGATGCAGGTGCTGAGAGGCATCTGCATCTTTTGTTTTGCGAAAAAGGAGGCGGAAAGATAGATACACGGAAAAGGATCACGATCCGTTTGCCGCAGGATGTATACCGGGACATATTGGATAACCTGGGAAATGCAGCGAGCAGTACATTCAATTCCTTTATGACAAATGCTGCACGCTTTTACCTGGGATATATCAAAGCAAGAGAAACAGAGGACTATCTCTCAAAAACACTGCTGTCCATCATCAGCGCGCGGCAGGAGCGGTCTGACAAGGCGACCGTGTCGGTATTGTACGCGCTGGCGGTGGAACTCAACATTTTGCAGCGCATCCTTGTCTCGCACTTTGACATACCGGATGAGGTATATGCGGAGCTGCGCAGGAAAGCGCGCGCGGAAGTTGCGGTCAGCCGCAAAGGCGCGCAGATCGAATCCGTGCAGGCGCAGATGTTCGGCGGTGGTACCGGATGGCAAAGCTCGTCACAAAATGGCGCTATCTGAAGCCGGACGCCGCGCGGCACGCACAGGCATACATACGGTACATTGCCACGCGGGAGGGCGTGGAGAAATATGTGGAAGAGAACGGAGCGCGGCCGGCGGCGCAGGCGCAGCGCGTCCTTGTGGAAAAACTGCTGCGGGATTTTCCGGATGCGCGCCGGAGCTTTGAGTATGAGGACTATGCGCGCCGGCCGACTGTCCGCAACGCGTCGGAATTCATCACGCGGACCTTGGAGGAACATCTGGAACTGTTTGACGCGCGCTCCAACTATGTTTCGTACATCGCGCAGCGTCCGCGCGTCCAGCGCAGCGGCGCACACGGCCTGTTCACACAGGAGGAAGATGCGCCGGATCTGAACGCTGCCGCGCGTGCGGTTTCAGAGCACGACGGGAACATTTGGACATGCATCCTTTCCCTGCGGCGTGAAGACGCCGCCCGCCTGTCATACGATAAAGCGGACGCATGGCGCGCGCTGCTCCGTGCCAATGCGGCGGAGATCGCCGCGCGGTTCAATGTGCCGGTCGGGTCGTTCCATTGGTGCGGAGCCTTCCACAACGAAGCGCACCATCCCCATGTGCATCTGGTCTGTTATGCGGACCGTGTGCAAAAGCCGGCGCTCACAAAGGAGGGGGTGGTGCAGCTCCGCTCCCTCCTCGCACGGCAGATATTCCGGGATGAACTGGACGCAATATATATCCGCCAGTCACAGAGCCGGGACGAACTGCGGGACCTGTTCAGCGCACGCCTGAAAGAGGCGGTGGCCGGGATGCGGGATGCGCCTGCAGAGATGCCGGTTTTGGAATCCCTGCTGGAACGGCTGTCGGAAGAAGTGCGGGACAGAAAGGGGAGACTCCGGTATGGGTATCTCCCCTGGCCGGTAAAATCCATTGTGGACAGTATTATCAGCGAATTGGAAAAGCAGCCGCAGGTGAAGGCTGCATACAGCGCGTGGTGGGAGCTTCGCAAAACAGTGCTGTCCACATACCGGGACAGCCTGCCGGAACAGGCCCCGCCGCTGCACACACAAAAGGAGTTCCGGCATCTGAAAAATATCGTGCTGCGCATTGCAAAAGAAGGCTGTCCCGCGCCGGAGCCGGAACAGGAGTTTGACGCGGTACAGGATCCACAGGACCGCGGCGCACAGCATGCGGTGTACGGTGCAAAGCGGCTGCTGGACGCCGCCCGTGAAGAAGAATATCCGGATGAAGACGTGCAGGCGGCGCTCCGGACGCTGCTCACCGCGGCGGAGCGAGGGGATGCATATGCGCAATACCAGGCCGGTAAGCTGTACCGGGAGGGATACTTTTTGCCGCGGGATGACGCCGGCGCAAAAATGTTTTTTGAAAGGGCCGCAAAGCAGGAAAATCATTTTGCGGAATACGCGCTCGGAAAGCTGCACGCGGATGAGACGTCGCCGTTCTTCGACGAAACGAAAGCCGCGGACTGGTTTGAACGTGCTGCGGAGCATGGGAACGGATTTGCCAAATACAGGCTTGCGAAATATTTTCTGAACGGGAAAGGCCGTGCTGTGGACGCAGAATCCGCGGCACGGCTTTTTGCCGAAGCGGCGCAGGCGTCTGACGTGTATGTGCGCAGATTCGTGACGCCCTGGGCAAAATACCAGTTGGGAAAGCTGTACATCCGGGGAAACGGTGTTCCCAGGGATTGGGCGAAAGCGGAGGAGCTGCTGCGAAGCGCGGCACAGGACGGAAACGAATTCGCACAGCGTTTGCTGCAGCGGCGTGCGCAGTGGCACAGGCTCGGCCCAATGGACGCTGCGCTGGGTGTGATCGGAAGCCTGTGCCGTATGTTTGAAACGTCTGTGCCGCGCATCCGTCCGCGCTGTATGTATCTGGACAGAAAGCGCAGGCGGGAGCTGGAACAGAAACAGCGCGCGCTTGGCCATGCGGAAAACGATTTTGAACCGCAGATGTGACGCAGGCAAAAAAGAAAAACAGCCCGCCAGGGGCCAGGTGGGATATTTGGCTGGAATATGGCATGTGTCACTGTGACACATGCGGTATGAAGATACCAATAGAAGAAATACGGATACAGCAGGGAGGAGAGAGCTATCACAGAAAACAAAAAGATCTTTTCAAAAGAAGAAGTGGCGGCGGCGCGGAACATGGAGATCGCGCCGCTGCTTGCAATGCGTGGTTTTCCGCTTTCCCGCAGCGGGGGAGAAATGCATTGGCGTATACCGGGGGAGGAATCGGTGAGCATCCGCGGCAATATGTGGTACAGCCATTACAGGGGAGAGGGCGGGGACGCCATCTCATTTGTACGCCATTTTTTTCATATGGATTTCAAGGAGGCGGTGCGGTTCCTGCTGGAACAGTCCGCTGCTCCTGCGGCCGGTCCTGTGCAATGTGAGCGGCAGGAACAAAAACAGCTGCGGCTTCCGTCGAAGGACAGTTCGGAAGAACAGGTGCGGCGGTATTTGACAGGTATCCGGAAAGTGTCCGCAGACGTGGCCGGATACTTTATCGAGACCGGTCAGGTGTACCAGAGCAGGGCGGAAGGTGTACGTCAGGGACAGGAACAATGCAACCTGGTGTTGGTAGGGATGGACCGGGACGGCGCGCCGCGGCAGGCGCACATCAAGGGGATGCGGCAGCGCGCGTTCCGGTATGATGCGCCGGGCAGCGACAAAGCGTATGGATTCCGCCATATGGGCGGCAGCGGACCGCTGTATGTGTTTGAGGCGGCAGTCGACCTCATGTCATATGTCTCCCTTTATCCAAAGGATTGGCGGCAGGGCAACTATCTGGCATTGAACGGTACGGCGGAAACTGCCCTGTTCCGCACGCTGGAAGAGTATCCGGAGGTGCGCGGCGTCGTGCTCGCGCTGGACAATGACGCCGGTGGGATCGAGGGTGTGATGCGTTTGACTGGTCGGCTGAGGGAAAAAGGATACACGGATGTTTCTGTACAGCTTCCGGCATGGAAGGATTGGAACGAGGACTTGAAAGCGCGCGGGGGGATGGATGCAGTGTGTGCACAGCCGCACCCGAAACTGCAGATGCTGGAACAGGTAAAGGATGCGGTCTTGGCGCGGGCAGTGCATGCGCCGCGTTTCGTGGACGGGCGGTATCTGGAGGGGACATTTCAAGCGGCCTGTTCGGCACAGGCGGATGAGATCCAAAACTGCTGCCTGCAGAAGCTGGCGGCGGGCGCGCTGCTGCGTGCCCGGCATTTGCTTTGTACAGGCGGAGAGACGGCCGGGCTTGACCGGCTTGCAGACAGGGCCGCGGAATTGTACCAGCCGCATAAGGACCATATCACGCAGGATGCACGCCTGCGGTCGCTGGGCGGACAGATACAGAAAATGCGGGCGGCGGAGGAGAGCATGCCGGCCCGGACAGCGGGACAGCAGGCGGAACTGGCGGATGGCTGGCTGCACACCGCCGCTGCGGCGATGGCGGCGGACGTTTCCTGTATGCTTGAAATGTCCGGACGGGAAAGTACACAGGCGGAAGAGGAAGAGGTGAGGATGGGATTTTGTTAGGGCAGGAAACGGCGGTGCTTTTGCTGCTGTGCGTCGGCCTTCTGCTGCTGATGGCGGCCGTTACGAACGGCGCGGGTTTCAGCCTGGACGGCATCAAGGGAAGGACGGTGGGAGACGGGCAGCACGGGACGGCACGGTTTGCCGGTAAGGGGGAAATACGGCGCACGTTCCACCGGGTGCGGTTCCGGCCGCGGGCGTGGAGACGGGGAAAGCATCTTCCAAAGGTACAGGGGCTGGTGGTGGGCTGTGAAATGCGCGGCAAACGTGTGACGGCGCTTGTGGACGGCGACGATATCCATGCAATGATGGTTGCGGGGAGCGGCGCGGGAAAAACCGCGTACTTCCTGTATCCGAATCTGGAATATTGCTGTGCGGCGGGGATGAGTTTCCTCACATCGGATACAAAGGGCGACCTCGCGCGAAATTACGCGGGCATCGCCAAAGACATATATGGGTATGATGTTTCGGTTTTAGACTTGCGCAATCCGGCGTGCAGTGACGGCAACAACCTGTTGGATCTTGTCAACAAGTACATGGACGCATATATGGCGCACCCGGACGATCTGGCAAGCAGGGCGCGGGCGGAGAAGTATGCGAAGATCATTGCGAAAACGGTCGTCACATCCAGCAGCGGGACAGAGCATGGACAGAACTCCTATTTCTATGACGCGGCCGAAGGCCTCATCACCTCTGTGATCCTGCTGGTCGCGGAATTCTGTCCGCCGGAGACAAGGCACATCGTTTCAGTGTTCAAGCTGATACAGGATCTCCTGTCTCCGTCCGGCCAGAAAGGAAAGAATCAGCTGCAGATGCTTTTGAGCCTCCTGCCGCCCGAACACAAGGCGAGGTGGTTTGCGGGGGCGGCGCTCACCGCGGGAGAGCAGGCGATGGCGTCCGTTCTTTCCACGGCAATGGCGAGCCTGAACGCGTTTCTGGATTCAGAGCTTGAGCAGATGTTGTGCTTTTCAACTAAAATTGACGCGGAGAAATTCTGCCGTGAAAAGTCCGCTGTGTTCGTGGTGCTGCCGGAGGAAGACAGCAGCAAATATTTCATGGTGAGCCTGCTGGTGCAGCAGATGTACCGGGAGATCCTTGTGGTGGCGGACGGACAGGGCGGCGCGTTGAAAAACAGGGTGATGTTTTTTCTGGATGAGCTGGGATCGCTTCCGAAGATAGAGTCGCTGGAGCTGATGTTCAGCGCGGCGCGTTCGAGGCGGCTGAGCATCGTGGGGATCATCCAGTCCTACGGACAGCTGGAGCGGAACTACGGGAAAGAGGGCTGTTCCATTATCCTGGACAATGCGCAGGATCTGCGACACGAGGTCGCATAACGAATTGCTGTCATAGCTGCCCTATCCATTTGGGGTAATCCTACCGTGACCTGCGTAAGTGGTAACGCTTGGGTTGGAAACTCACGGGACAACGTGGGAAAGCTGAAAGCCTGATTCAGCCGTACTGCCAGGATAAGTGTGTCATGGAGAATGTAAGTGAATCATCGTAAGGGTCGTTACGTTGAATAGGCGAAATAAGGCTGTTACGCCTACACCAAAAGGTACGGAGGCGGCTGAGGGAATTGTCTTGTACCCTCGGCAAATGGACATAGTCCTCCCGGCTCATAGATGGCTCCTAAAGCACACAGAATTATTTGTTATGTGGAACGTGGTAAGCCCTATGCGTTCCTCCGCCGGAGGTATCGCCCCCGCAAGGGGAAGAAATGGCGCAGAGGGTAGAGGAACGGGATAAAAAGCGAATGCTGCCCTGTAATGGGGTGGATAGGGGTTCAAACTTTGCCCCAGCCTGAAAGGGCGCTGACTTATCCCATGGTATTTCATGGCAAGAAAAGGAGGTAAACCTATGAACGGTAATTGTTCAACGACGGGGCGCAACAGCCCTGAGAGATTGCCGGACACGGTACAGCTGGAACACCAGTGGAAATCCATCGATTGGAAAAAGGCCGAGGCCGAGGTTAGTAGGCTACAAGCTAGGATTGCCAAGGCGACTCAGGAAAAGAAATGGAACACAGTGAAGCGACTCCAATATCTTTTATCGCATTCGTACTACGCAAAGGCGTTGGCGGTAAGAAAAGTAACCACCAACAAAGGGAAACACACTCCAGGCATTGACAAGGAGCTATGGAATACTCCTGCTGTCAAAATGCGCAATGTTCTGATCTTGACAGATAAAGGTTATAAGGCAAAACCGCTCCGCAGGGTATTTATCGAAAAGCCAGGCAAGAAAAAGAAACGTCCCCTCGGCATTCCGTGTATGTATGACAGAGCGATGCAGGCACTTTACGCATTGGCCCTCGACCCAGTATCTGAAACAACAGCGGATGAAAAATCATTTGGATTCCGCAGAGGCAGGTCGGCGCAAGACGCCTGTGAGTACATTTTTACGGCACTCAGCAGGAGGACCTCTCCGGAGTGGGTGTTGGAGGGCGACATCAAAGGCTGTTTCGACCATATCAGCCATGACTGGCTAATCGACCATATCCCTATGGATAAATCTGTCCTTAAGCAATTCCTGAAGGCGGGATTTGTATTCCAAAACGAGCTGTTTCCTACTGACGAAGGGACGCCCCAAGGCGGTGTCATTTCCCCGATACTCGCAAATATGGCGCTGGACGGTATGCAAAAGGTTCTCTCCGACCGTTTCCACACCAATCGGCTGGGTAAAATCGACCTACGGTTCAAGAACGCCCACAAGGTCAATCTGGTGCGCTATGCTGATGATTTTATTGTAACGGCTGCAACAAAAGAAATTGCGGAAGAAGCAAAAGAAATCATCCGTGGTTTTCTGTGTACCAGGGGGCTGGAGCTATCAGAAGAAAAGACGCTTATCACTCATGTCGATGATGGTTTCGATATGCTGGGCTGGACATTCCGCAGATTCAAGGAAAAGCTCATTGTCAAGCCGTCCAAGAAATCGGTCAAAGCCCTGAACGCCAGTCTGCACAACACAGTCCTCGAAAGAGGAAAGGCATGGAGACAGGAAGACCTCATCCGAGTGCTAAACCGTCAACTGCGTGGCTGGGCGAATTACCATCAATCTGTCTGCGCAAAAGATGCCTTTTCACGTACCGACCACATTCTTTATGAAATGCTGTGGCGCTGGGCAAAACGCCGACATCCCAAAAAGAACCGCAAATGGATAACGGCCAATTATTGGTACAGCAAGGGGCTCCGCAACTGGGTGTTTTCAACAAAAAATGCAGAATTGATTCGGCTGGGTGAAGTGCCTATCATCCGCCACACAAAAGTACGAATGAGTGCAAATCCCTATCTGGACAGCGAATATTTTATCCAACGCAAAATTCAAAATGGGATGAAGCGGTTGTCTGGACGCTTCAAAAAGATTTGGAGGAATCAAAATGGATGCTGCTATCACTGTGGCCAGCCCATGGAAATCAGTGATGAACGGGAGATTTTCTATAAAATCCCGAAATCCATGGGAGGCAAGGACGATGTGCCAAACATGGCCTACGTCCACAAATATTGCCAGAGTGTTTTCCTGGAGCGCTGCGCGAGAGCGTGATGAAATGCTTGAGCTGTATGACAGAAAACTGTCACGTACAGTTCTTAGGCGAGAAAGCGGGAGTAATCCCGCCGACTTAGCCGGCACCATTGCGGGAGGCGTCAGCCCCGCGGGCGATACAGCGGAACAGGTGTCGCGCCAGCTGGGAGAGCAGACGGTGATGACGGGGAGTGTGAGCAGGGGGAAAAGCGACCCGTCCCGCAGCCTGCAGATGATGGGGCGGCGGCTGATGACGCCGGATGAACTGAAATCAATGCCGAAAGGGCAGTTTATCGTGATGAAGACAGGGCGGCGTCCAATGCTGTCCAAACTGCGGCTGTTCCTGGATTGGGGCATTACATTTACAGAGCCGTATGCATTGGAGCAGCATGCGCAGCGGGAAGTGAAGTATGCGGGGAGCAGAGAGTTGAGAAGGAAGATACTGAAAGAGTACGGTATCCCGCCGGGGCAGCAGATTGTACCGGGGCAGGAGCGGTTCCCGGAGCGGCAGAAGCTGGGGATGATACAGGAGAACGTGTGAGCGGCTGGTTTGATACCATTTGGGCGGATGACCTGCCCAGCCGGGCTGTGACGGTATACATGTATCTGCGCAGCCGTGCGGACAGGGAGGGGAAATGCTTCCCCTCCGTCCGCACGATCAGCAGGGATACAAAGCTGTCCATGAGCACGGTACGCCGGGCGCTGGATGATCTGGTCAATGCCGGTTACATACAAAAGCAGCCCCGTTGGAGAGCCAACGGGGCTAAGAGCAGCAACCAATATGTTTTTAGAATTTAATCTGGGTTCAAGATCAGTAGCTTTATTGGTTTATCTTCGTATGTGGGAACAAATGCTTTCGCCGTTGAGAGATAGAATGCGTGAACGAATCGCATGGCAGGAATAGAAGCTATTTCGTTAGAGAAAAAAGTAGAAAAACGGCAAAACATAAGTAAGCGCTTACTATGTTTCGGCCTCTGTCCCCCAAACTTCCAACTGTGTCAGGGCAGGAAATGGGGATGGGTCAGATTCGTCTGCATACATATCATGCATAGTTAATGAGTCTACGACTCGAGGAGTAATTTCGAAAGCCTGAGGAAGACCACTTTTGGCAAAAGTAAGAGTCAAGTTTGTTCCATCGGAAAAAGAAATCGTTGCATTTTTCCACCAGTTATCATGCGGGAAATCTGCTCGTAAGGTGATGAAAAGTTTATTGATTCGGACAGGACGACCAAAGAATACTGTGAGGGCTGCATCATTACGTTGATTGATTCCCCAACTTTCGTATGGATAAGCCCCGTGCCCACTACTTGCGACGTTTCCGTTGATCACATTACGTGCGGAGAACCAAGCTTCATTTCGCGTTTCCACATTCGCGTATACATGGGGGAAAAGAGATGTATTATTATGGTGATCCAATGGATTAAATGCGAGATTTCTATACGCTGTGATTTCTTCGGGATTGGCAATGCGTACCCAGAGGAGATGCCTGTTTCCAATGAAACATTTCTGAGAATAGCAAGAACGTTTTTCACCGAAAGGAATCAGAAATTCAAAAGGTGTGCCTGAAAAATAAGCTAAAACCGGAGCTAAAGCATCTTCCAAACAAACCCAGTAATATCCTGGCTCAGTGCATTGAAATGATATGACATCTCCCGGCATATAGGAATTGTCATAACACAAACAAACACAGTTTTCACCGCAAATATCTGCGCGAAGGGTGCTTCCGTTTTTGATTTGAATACTTATCAGCATAATGGGAATTCTCCTGTATTATAGAGTAGTAGTTATTAAAGCTCCTCTCCAAGGGCGGTGCTACACTGTAAGGGATGCTGTGGATTGGTGTGATTCTCCTACCACAAGATGGTTCTCGAAAGGTTCCAACCACAGCCCTTACACTTTTGTTAATCAGTTAAATACCGCCAGACGGTTTATGTGGAACAAGGCTACAAAAGTAAGGCGCACTGTGGATGCAGCATCAGATTTTGCTCTGGAGGTATTTGTTATGGTGGTTTCTATTGGTATTGATGTCTCGAAGGATAAACACGATTGCTTCATCGTCAGCTCCGAGGGGAAAGTCCTGGCGGATGCATTCACTATCCCCAATACAATGGATGGGTTCAACTGCCTGTTGCAGAGAATCCAGGACTGCACCACACCGCAGGACAAAATGAAAGTAGGGCTTGAGGCAACCGGACATTACAGCTACAATCTGCTCGGGTTTCTTCTTGACAACGGTCTGACCACCTATGTCTTGAACCCTCTGCGCACAAACCTTTACCGGAAAAGGCTCAGCCTCAGAAAAATAAAAACCGACCGGGTGGATGCACGAACGATTGCTTCCATGCTGTTATCCGATGCGGGCCTCAAACCCTACACGGATACAGCATATCACAACGAGGAGCTAAAGTCACTTACCAGATACCATTTCGACAAGGTAAAAGAGCGTGCCAAACTGAAAAGTTCTATCGCTCGACTGGTCTGCATCATGTTTCCAGAGCTGGAAAAGCTCGTTCCTTCTCTGCATATTGCTTCTGTCTACGCCCTGCTGGAGGAGTTTCCCAGAGCCAAACAGATTGCCGCAGCTCATTTGACGAGGCTGAAAGCACTGCTCGAAACCGCCTCTAAAGGCCGCTACAAACGGGATATGGCTCTTGAAATCCGAGATGCCACCAGAAACTCTATTGGCTCTTGGATGCCCGCCAAGTCTCTTGAATTGCAACACACCATCCGGCTCATCCGTGAACTGGACAACGAAATCGCTGAAATTGAAGAGCAGATTCAAGCCATTATGGATGAACTTAATTCTCCCATTACCACTATCCCAGGGATTGGATTCCGAATGGCTGCCATGATTTTTGCTGAGGTTGGTGACTTCACCCGTTTTGATTCCCCGGACAAGCTGTTAGCCTACGCCGGGATGTCTCCCTCAACTTACCAGTCCGGGCAGCTCAAGAATTGCTACCCGCATATGGAAAAGCGCGGTTCTCGATACTTACGCTACGCACTTTACAACGTAACCAAGTATGTCTGCCACTGGAACCCGGCCTTTGCTGCCTATCTTGCTAAGAAGCGTGCAGAGGGCAAACACTACAATGTCGCGCTTTCTCATGCTGCCAAAAAGTTACTTCGTCTAATATTTGCCATGGAGAGATCCAGGCAGCCATATTGCGCAGCTCCTTGAGTGCAACTACTTGAATAGCCTGCAGGGGGCTGACAAGGCCTCAGCTTTGCTATACCTTTTTGAGCCACCTCTTTTTCACATCCACCATTCATTTTGGGGATTGACTTCTAAGGAATCTCTGATTAAATCCGCGCTACCGCGCATGCGCGAGAGATGGTAAAATAACAGTTAATCTTCCGAGTATAACATTTGTACAGATATGTATACTGTTCAGTGACAGGAAATACTGAAAACGCTTGGTTTGCAATCGGCGCTGATTTCGTTCAAGGTCTGACGTCACACCTAATCCGGGAGAGGCAGAAAACTGTGTGAAGCATCAGCACCGCACCGCACCAGAAAATGGCGCGCAATCCGGATTCGGAAAGTGGGCTGGCACTGATTGCGGAGACAAGTCCAGAGCAGACGGCTGAGGCAAGTATAGCGAACAGGCCTGTCACGGTGGAGTTGACAGAGAGGTAAACGCTGCGTTCTTCTTCTGGAATGGTCTGTACCTGAAAGTGGAACAGGCCGAGGCCGAAGCCTGCGACGGGAATAGATGTCACACCTGCCAGCAATGGATATGTCCAGACGGCATTTTCGCGCGAGCACAATGACCATCCGCCAGCGATGACTGCAGCCAGTAAGACGTGGAGTTCCATACAATGTTTCCAACCGACTTTTCTAGCCAGTCGATTTGCCAAGGGGGTAAATACGGCGCGCAGCAAATTGCCCACGGTGGTCCAGATCATGACTTGTATGAAATCAACATGGAGGATGCGCACCGCATAGAGACTCGAAAATCCGCTTCCGAAGACGCTCGCGATGCTCCAGCACGCACTGCACCAGAGGATTGGCCGGAACACTGGGTTAAGGAGTGGATCCGTGAGCATTCGGAGCGAAAGGGGCGGACGCTGGTGTACGACGGGCGGCGGAAGACGGAACAGGAAAAAGATGCTTGTCAGAAGGAGAATGCTCTCCACCGCTGCGGTACATAAAAAGCCGAGGCGTAGCACGCCGAGACGCTCGGATGCAGCAATCAGCAGTTCCACGGCACAGACAGAGGCTGTATAGACGACCATGAACCCCGTGTCGCGAACCATGTAGAAACGACTGTCGGCGCACGCTTCAATCTGGCCGACCTACCAGGACATCTGAGCCGGGTTGCACAGTTGATATGCTGCACACATGACGGTCAGAAACAATACGGCGCACGCCCCGCCCGCGTCTGTGGGCAAGAGCACTGTGAGAAAAACTGCCATGAGGCAGACGCGCCACACCATGTTCCACGTCAGCAGAAAACGGCGAGGCGCTTTTGTGCGCTCATACCAGACTCCGCCGACGAGTTGCAGCGCCAGAAATGACGAGGAGAGGCCTGTCAGAAAATTGGAGATGCCGAGGGGAAGCGCAAAGAATTCAGTGAACTTTGCGATGACAACACCCGTGCAGATCCAATATGCGCTCATCGAAAGAATATGATCCCATAAAAAATCACGAGCAGTCCGATTCATAAGCGGTGGTAACACCTCTTTCCCCTGCACATATTAAGCACGAATGCGCGACAGAAGTATACGTCCGGCGGGATTTTCGCGCATCCGCGAAAGAGGAATCTGTGACAGTACAATGAGCCCTTTTCCCCAGCGACGCTCGCACAGCACTGCGGCGGGCTCCCACGTCCCGGACTCGCCGATGTTGCGGCTGGCGAGCACGGTAGAGAAGCCTTTCGCCTGCACGGTGCAGTCCGCGAGGGGCGCGATGTGGTCCTCTGCAGAGGAATACCAGTGCCGGAATAGCTCCTGTCCGAGCCCGGTTAACCACGGGTGGCCCGTCTTGGGACTTGCAAAGTGAAGGGGAGACATCCCGCTTTCCCGGACGGAAAAACAAAGGCTGTCCACAGAGTAATCGCCGGCCTCCGGACTGTCCACCCACAAGATGCCGCCATTCTCGGCAGCGCGGAGGTCTTCATCCGAGATTTCCCGCGCCAAGCGGACGATCAGCTCCGGCTCGTCACCACACGCCGGAAGTACGTTGTAAGAAAGTTCGTTCCATGCAAGACACTCCTGCCCCGAAAGGAGAAAAGCACGCAGTGTCACGCGTGTCTCAGTATCCACTTCAGGCAAACGGAAGCGAGCCGTGCCGGAACAGCACGCACGATTGGCTTCTATGTGCACCATCTGTTCCGTGCGCCGGAGCAACCGACCACCACACAGAAGCTCGTAGCGGAGAAGAAAATCACCTTCCTGCGCGGTATCGTTGCAAATCCAACCCTCAGCGGAAGCATTCTCGCTGGAGAAAAACACCGTTTTATCCGTCCGCAGACTAATCATCAGAGGCTCCAGGGCGTTACGGTAAGCGAAAAAGGCGGGTTTGGGTGTTCGACGGCAGTCCATGATCGCTTTCATCCAGCCGGAAGGGAAGGCATCGATGAACAGGTGGATGGCAAAGGAAATCATACGGTCGTCGCGGCGGAACGCCTCCGTCATGATGCGCGTGGCGTACGCCTGAAATGTCTGGCTGGCCTCGACCCACTCTTCAGGACTGTCCGGACGGTCGTAGAAGAAGTGATAGAAATCAGCCGTCTGGGCGCGGACAATCCGTTCAGGAGTCCAAGCGGAATCCGGCTCGCCGTGCGAGGGAAGCCATGAGGCGGGATAGCGTTCCTGCATCAGAGTCCAGTCCTCGAGCCCCTCGCATCCGAATTCGCCGCAGCCGTAATACCAGCCTGGCTGCACTGGCATCCAGTACCCCTTGTGCAGTTTGCCAATGTCGATCCCGTGGCCGTTATACCACATCGGGTAACAGTGATTGTCCGGAAGCGTGGAGGACGGCGGATCGTAATCACCGTCGACGTGCTTGACGACACGGTCCGGATTGTTCAAACGAACCGCAATGTCAGCAGCAGCAAAAAAACGTTCCAGTTCGCTGCGGTCTAGATTGAGATTCGGGTGATTGGCGGCGTTGGGAAACGGCTCGTTAATATACGTGGACAGAATGCAGCAGGCGTGAGAGCGGATGTGGCGCTCCATCTCCTCAGCCTGCCGTACCGCCTCACAGAACTGACGGCGGCGCAGGCAGCTGAAAAGCGGGAGGTCTGTCTGCACCATCAGGCCGAGTCGGTCACAGAAATCATAAACTTTCTGCTGGACAGGCCGCTGTGTGATGCGCCAGAAATTCATGTGACAAAGTTTGGCGAGCAGGATGTCGTCGATCAGCTGCGCGTCATCTCCGCGCATGACGTCCTGCTGCTCAAATCCCATCGTATTTGCGCCGCGCAGACGAATGGGACGCCCGTTCAGGAAAAACATGCCGCGCGGTACCTGCTCTGTCTGCTGGCGAAACGTGCGGAACCCGAACTGGCTGCGGTGCGTATCAACAACGCTGCCTGTCTCGTCCAGCAGCTTGAGCTGGATCTGATACAGCCACGGCGCGTCGGGCTCCCATCGGCGAAGGGATGTGGCGGGGATGCGGACTTTGTAAAGGTTTTGTCCCTTTCCGCACGGAAGCGGCAACTGTGCGTTCAGCGTACCGTCCCGTTTGGCAAGCACTTCTGAGTAAGTGTCGCCGACACCCAACTGCTTTCCGGTAGAAGGCACGACGGGAAACTCCTCCAGTACGGCTTCTTCAAAGTTCTGACCGTACACAGAAAGCAGAAATGAGATGTTGCGATACTCGTAGACGCAGCTGCCGACTTCGATCCAGAATTCCACCTCTTCCTCTAGGCAACGGGCGAAAACCGTCTGAAGGTGAATCTCGGGGCGCGTCTCAATCAGAACAGTGTCCAGTAGCCCCATCCCCGGCGGGCAATGGTGCCAGCCCAGCTGAGGGTCGTCATATCCCGGGCCCGTGGCCGCGTAGATCTTATCGCCGCACAGCACGGCCTCGCTGCACTCTGTCCGGTTGCCGAGCATAACATAGTCGTTTTCCAGCTCGATGGTGAGCGTGTTGCACCCCGGGTGGACCCATTTGGTGATGTCAAATTCAAACGTGGCAAAGAAGCCCTCATGACTTCCGGCCAAATGATTGTTGACAAAGATGTGTGCTTTGTAGTCGGCGCCGTTCACCACGACAAAGACTCGGCGCCCGGCCGGAATCTCTCCAAGCGTGAACTCTGTCTCATACTGTGTCGACGCGTTGCCAAGTGGTGCTCCGTAGTGCGGCAGAGAGACCGTCTGCCAGCACGTGTCCTCTTCCCGCTTCCAGCGGAAATCGGACAGCGTGACCGTTTGGCGCATGGATTCCAGCGCCGGGGCGAGCTCCGCAAGAAACGGCGCATACCGCTGCCGCATCTCCTGCAAGGCGTCCTGCAGCTGAGCATGCGTCTGCATTTTCGGTGCCACCTCTGTCGGAGACGACGAGCAGCATTCCAGCGTGACCGAATGATTCGGCGACTGTGGGGGAAGCGGGACGGAGAGCAGCTCCGTGCGACCGCCAATTCCTTCTTTGGCAATTTGAGCGAATGCATCCATACCAGTTTCCTCCAGAGAACATGTCATACAAAATAAAGGCGGAACGAACAGCCCTGCGCTGTCATTATACAGGATGGGGCAGCCGGGCGAAACCCCCATGTGCGAACTTTGAACTCGGATTCGAATTGTGAAGCGGCGCAGAGGCGCGGAAAATTTGTCTTCGGGGGGGGGCAGCCACTTTTTGAACGTCTGCTTTTTTTGTACCAGTCCTTTTATACAGAAATGCAGCCTTTTGCACTTGTGTTCGCGAACCGCACGAAGATATCATAAACTTGACGCGATTTTTGTCGCAAATTTTGCAAATGCTTGGAAAAGGAGAGGAACCATGAGATTGAGAAAGCAACTGGCGAGCGGAGTGCTTGCAGCGATGCTCGTTCTTTCGGGAATCGTTCCATCTACGCCGGTGTCTGCACAGTCGGCAGGGGTGCAGATCTATGTGTCCCCGAATGGCGACGATGACGCCGACGGCAGCCTGCAAACACCGCTGCGCACGCTAGAGGGTGCACGGGACATGATCCGTGACATGAAAAGCTCCGGCCTTCCCGCCGGAGGCGTGACGGTCAATCTGCGCGGCGGAACGTATTCGCTTGTGGAACAGTCGTTTGAACTGACGGAGGAAGATTCCGGAACGGCGGAAAGCCCGATTGTGTATCAGTCCTATCCGGGCGAGACTGCTGTCATTTCCGGAAGCGTTCAGGCCGACGGCGCGCATTTTGAACCTGTGAGCGATCAGGCGATTCTGGACCGTCTGCCCGAGGAGAGCCGGGATCATGTTCTGGTGTACGATGTGACGGAGCGGCTTGGGATATCATCGTTCAGTCCCATTCCGAAAAACGGATACGGATGGCCTGACCAGTCTGCGGCACTGAGCATTTCAGTCGACGGAGAAGCGCAGACGCTGGCGCGCTATCCGAACACGGGATTCATCAACATTTCAAGTGTGCAGGACAAAGGCTTTGTCCCGCGCAGCCACATGACGAATCCGGACGGCACATGCCCGGAGTGCACAAAGCTGTATGGCGGCGGCAATCGCATCCCCTGCACGATCGGCGAGGAGAACTGGATTAACCAGCCCGGCGGCGTCTGGACGGTCAACAACCTGGGAAGCAAGTACGATCTTTGGAGCCAGGAATCCGATATCTGGATGTCCGGCTATTTTTGCTGGGCATATGCCGACGACAATGTAGCGCTCAAGTCTTTGGAAAAATCCGGTAGCGGACTCAAAATGAGCGCGAAGCAGCCCTCCCGTTACGGCGTGGGCGGCGGCGATTCGCAGAAATTCTACGTCTACAACCTCCTGTGTGAGATCGATGTGCCCGGTGAATGGTATCTGGACCGAGAGACGGGAAAACTGTATCTTTATCCGGAAAAGGATCTCAGCGGAAGCACGGTCGAGCTGTCCATGATGGGCGAGAGCTTCATCCGGGCGGAAAACGTGCAGTATGTTCAGTTCAAGAATCTTGAAGTGACAAAAGGAAACAGCCACGGGATCGAACTCGTAAACTGCCATCATACGCTGGTGGCCGGATGCAGCTTTACAGATCTGGGGCAGCGCGCCGTTGTGGTGGGAACGATCAGCAGCGCGTATGAAAATATCAACACCGGCGCGAACGGCGGAAGCGACAATACGATCGAGAGCTGTGACATCAAGCGCACGGGACAGGGCGGCGTCTATCTCGGCGGCGGCAATCGGTTCACGCTGACCCCCGGTAACAACTGTGTGAAAAACTGCGATTTTGAAGACTTCTCTGTCACGAAGCGGACGTATTCGCCGGCCGTCGCCATTGTGGGATGCGGCAATACCGTGTACCGCAATAAAATGTATAACGCGCCGCATATGGCGATCAGCTATGATGGAAACGACCACACGATCTTCGGCAATGAGATTTTCAACGTCTGCACCGAGACATCTGACGTCGGCGCGATCTATTCCGTCCGGACGTGGTCGTACCGCGGCGTGGAAATCAAGAACAATTATATTCATGACCTGACCACCAGCGGCGGAACGGGTTCGGCTGCCGTCTACGTCGACGATATGACGAGCGGCGCGCTCATCACGAACAACTTGTTCGTGAATATCTCCGGGTACACGGCGCTGATGGGCGGCGGACGCGACAACCATTTCCAGAACAACATCCAAATCAACAGCGGGGCAAACGGAAAAGGCATCCATCACGACAACCGCGGCGAGGGATGGGCCATGAACGCGGGAAGCGTTCCGGACGGCAACAACTACGCCGAGTGGGCGGCACTGAAAAGCGACGAGCGCTTCGACGAGTCTGTCTGGCGCGAGAAATATCCGGAACTGATGGATATGTCGCTTCGCACGGAGACAAGGTCGTACGGCGGCAAGACCTACGAAGCCTGTGTGGATGCACTGATGCCGGAGGATGCCGTCATCACCGACAATGTTCTCGTGGGTGTTGCCAATCCGCTGGGCAACATCAGCGCGCGGGTGAAAGAGCTTGGAACGGTAGAGGACAACACGACGTTCCCGGCTGGCACGGACATCGGGTTTGTCAATGCGGACGGACAGAATTTCGAAGTCAGAGCGGATTCGAAAATCAAGGAGCTTCTGGGCGATGAGCATTTCCAGGCATCAGAGGCAGGACTGTATGTGGATGAGTACAGAACGAATCTTGGCGTTCCTGTCACGGCTCCGACAGCGAAAAGCCCTGAGAACAATGCGGAGGTATCGATCGCCAGCGGAGTGACATTCTCCTGGCAGGCCGGCGAAGGTGCAGGAAGCTATCTGCTTGAGATCTCTGAATCTGATGATTTTGAGTCGCTCGCCTTCAGTGCCTCCACGCGGCAGACGAGCTTGCGGGTGCTTGATCTGGAAAAAAACAAAACATATTTCTGGCGAGTCACGGCCTTTGAGGATCGTCTTGGCGGAAACAGCGCTGTCAGCGGGATCTCTTCCTTTTCCACCGCAGACAGCGATGAGGTCGTTTTGTACGAGAGCTTCGGCGACGCGGAATTCCCCCTTTGGAGTGCGGAAGGCGGCACGCCGACGCGCACGGATGCGGCGGCACATGCAGGACGATACAGTTATCTCGTCGATGAATCCAAAGATGTGATTCGGATGGAGTTTGCTTCACCGCAGAAGAAGACGGTCAGCCTGTGGCTGTATGATACAATGGAGGCGAAAGCGAATAGCGTCGTCGTAGCAAATGCGGCGCCTTCCCAAGACGGCTGGGCGGCGCTGGGCGTCAACGCACGCATCAGCACGGATCACTATATTTTCCGAACGGGTTCCACATGGACGATCACAGCCGTTTCGCGCAGCGAGGGATGGCATGAACTGAAATGGGATTATACCGGAAGCGATTGTAAGATGTACATCGACGGCACACTGGTACATACACTGGAGGACGCTTCGGGTCTGGCAAAACTCGAGTTGGGCGACTTCTGGGCCGAGCCAGGCGCGGCAGGAGATGTGGGTGCGTTCCTGTTCGACGACCTGAAAATTGGTGACCCGGCAATCGAACCCGTCCCGGAGAGCGTTGAGCTCGATCGGCATGAACTGTCGCTGAGCGTTGGAGATTTTGCCGAGCTGAGTGCGGTACAGGAAGTGACGCCTGATGTGGAACTGCCGCTCGAGTGGTCCGCCGCTGAGTATGAAATCGCACGCGTGGAAGACGGCGTGGTCACGGCCAACCGAGAGGGCAAGACGGTGATCCGCGTGTCCGTGCAGGGACATCCGGATGTTTTCGATGAATGCACCGTAACGGTAACTGCGAAGCAGGAAATCCATGTCGAAAACATTCAGATTGAGCCGGGAGATCTCTCACTGGAGCGTCTGGAGAGCCGGCAATTAAATGTGGTGTTCACCCCTGCGGATGCCACGAATCAGAATGTAGTCTGGAGCAGTAGCGATCCGAATGTCGTGGCGGTCGATGCGGCCGGCAATGTGTACGCGATGAATGAAGGCGCGGCGATCGTGACGGCTGTCTCGGAAGACGGCGGCAAAGAAAGTCGCTGCACAGTGACCGTGACGAAGCCTGTTCCCGAAGGCGGGATTTCAAACTTCGGCTTCGAGACGGGAGACTTGACGGATTGGATGCAATATCCTGGAACGCCAGGGGAAGGTATTTCCGTGGCGGTCGTCTCCGAGGACCAGCAGGAAGGAACCTATGCCGCGAAAGTGACAACGGATGCATCGCTGCCTCTTGTGGAGGGAAAAGGATATGCCCATAAGGGCATCCAGTACAGGATGCAGAATCAGGACGGCACCGCCCTTGCATCTGATGTCGTGTACCGCATGACCGCGTGGGTGAAAGCGGCGGACGACCGTTCCCATCAGATGGGTGTGCACGTCATTTTCCGCAGCGACGTCAATCTGGGCGGAGAAGCGCCAGCTTACGTTGCTGTAGCACAGGAGAACGGCTGGGTCCAGTTGGTTGCTGAAATCACACCGGAAATCATGGCAAAATATCCCGGCGCCACAAAACTGGATTGGATCATCGGCAACGAAAATACGGAGGGATCGGCAGGCTCTTATTACGTTGACAATGTAGAGTTGACACGTATCTCCTGCGCCCCTGAATATCACCTGTCAGTGACGGGCGGAAGCGGTACGGGCGACTATCCTGCTGGGACAACGCTTGCCGTGACCGCGCAGACACCGGACAATATGACGTTTGTTCGCTGGGAAGCGCAGGGGATAGAAATCTCCGGCACGACCCAGGAAACGCTGGTGTTCACGATGCCTGCCAACGCGGCAGAGCTGACAGCTGTGTTTGAGCCGGCAACTCAGAAAACCTTTGTGCTGACTGTAAATGGAGGCAGCGGCAGCGGCGAATATGCACCGGGTGCGGAAGCAACAGCAACCGCAGATGTACTGGAAGGCCACAACTTCGAACGCTGGGAAGCGCAGGGCGTGGAACTGACCCGGGAACAGTTGGTCTCCAATCCGGTCACATTCAAGATGCCCGAAAATTCTGTGGAACTGACAGCTGTGTTTGAAGAGCAAACAGAGCCTGAACCTGAACCCGAGCCTGAACCCAAGCCTGAACCTGAACCTGAACCTGAACCCAAGCCTGAACCTGAACCTGAACCCGAGCCTGAACCCGAGCCTGAACCCGAGCCGGAAACCGTTCCGCAGAAATGGATGGACGTCCTGAGACAGATGCAGGCGGGCAAGAGCGGAGACACTGTTACGATTTCCTGTACAGCTGACGATTACGTGCCCGGCTTTATCGTCGCGGGCATTCAGGAATACGGGATCACAGTGGTCGTGCAGGAGCCCGGCGGAACGCTGCGCCTGACCCCCTTCGCGGTTTCGGAAATCAACGCTTCTTATCACTATTCATTTGGGACGATCAGAAGCCTGCTGAAAGCAGAGATGCCAGCAAGCAGTTCCGGCGGCGCCGTCAGTAGTTCCGCGCCGGAGTCGGCAGCGGAAAACACACCGGAGGAACAGCCGGAGAGCACGACGTCTTCTTCCTCTCGGCTGGAGAGTGAGAGTTCCGGTGCGAGTTCTTCGGAACCTGCCGAGCCGTCTTTCGGAGAGCAGGACACCGATGAGCCGCAGGCAGGCGAGCAGTCTAATCCGGCAGTCATGATCCTTGTAATCGTGGCTGTAGCTACCGCCGCAGTGATCGGCGTGCTGATCTGGAAGCGCAGAAGAAGCTGAGCCTGATCACAGGCGTCAAAAAGCCCCCGGACGGTTTGTCCGGGGGCTTTCCGGTTTCCGGCCGCGCGGCAGAAACGGCTTTCAGTCAGAACAACGCCTTGCCGTCCCAGAGAGGTGAGGCGGGTACCTGCAAGGCGGAGGCGATGGTCGGAGCGATATCCAGAATGCTTGCGCTTTTCAGCTCTGCGCCGGGAATTCCGTCGCCGATGCAGAAGATGGGAATGGTCATATCCTCCGGGATCGGTTCGCCGTGCGTATGAGCATGACCGCCGTGGTCAGCGGTTACAAGCAGAGTGTACGCACTGCCGAGCCGGGTGTGGACTGCTTCGATCAGATCCCAGCATCTGCTCACGGAGTCCAGATATGGGCGGGACATCCAGCCTTCCGTGTGGCCCTGATGATCCGGATCTCCAAGATAGAGAAACACAAAATCCGGCTGGTATCGCGCCGTGTCGCGCAGCATTGTTTCCGTGTTCTCCGCATCGCATCGGGAATAACCGAACCGGCCTCCGGACAGAAAAACACTGGCTGTGAGCGTTCCTTCTCCGACTGCACCGGGGCGGCAGAGGTCGGACAGCTCCTCCCAATCGTAGTAGAATGTGCACTGTTTGCCGTGGCGTGCGAGATGTTCAAAGATACCTTCCACAGGTTTCAGCGGCTGCGCGTATTGCAGGGTGAATATACCGTGCCGCTCCGGCTGCGCGCTGTAGCAAAGCGACATGATGCAGGGCAGCGTGATGCTGGGCATGACCGTGCGAGCCTGCAATGTGTGCAAGGAATGTTCCTGCATCCATGTAGCCATAGGGTGGCCGCATGCCTCGAGACTGTCGCTCCGCATTCCGTCGCAGAGAATAAGAATCAGTTTGCGATTCATTTTGGACCTCCGTATCCATGTTTTTTCTCCGGCAGAAGATATCTGCTGTGCCGGGTAAACGGGCAGAGTATTGCGCTCTCCTCTGATTATACGATACCGCATTTTCCGTCTCTTGCACAGTTCAAAAAACGTGGTTTTCGTCTAACTTTCGCATTCGGCCTTGTCTGTTTTTCGCGGGCTTTTTATGATGGATTCAGAGAGTGGATTCTTGTTCGCGGCGGAGTACAGCGAGGGAAAACCGCTTCTGAAATCACGGAGGTGCTTGGAATGAAAATAGAGGGACAGAGGCTGACGATCGAGTTGAATGAGACCGATCTGTCGCTTGTGGTGAACGGTCCCGCCGGGACGTGGCGGACGCTGACCGGCGCACATACATGGGTGGAATTCCGCGACGGCAGCCGGTCGGCCCGGGATTTTCTGTCCGAGGCCGACGCGATCGAGATCCTTCCGATCGCGTCCGGCACAGGGAAAGGCGTCCGGGTGCGCTTTTCCGGGTTTCCGTCAGACAAGGATTTCGCAATGGATACGATCTGGTGGATCGAAGAAGAGACGGGCCTTTTATACGCGCACATGAGTCCGGTCCGGGAAGCGTCGGGACAGCTTGTCAGAGTCGTCTGGCCTGCGCCGTTTGACTTCGAAAGCCGGGACAGCAAGGATGTCACCGTGTACCCGTTGATGCAGGGCACGCTCATCCCGAACGGCTGGCCGCAGGAATTTGACCTCGACCAGCACTGGGAGCTGGAATCCGAATTTGTTTACACGCGCAGCGCGTATATGCCGTGGTGGGGCCAACTGCGTGACTGCGCCGGGTATATGGCGATCGCCGATACGCCGTGGGACGCGGGCTTCCTGCTTCGTCATCCCGCACATGGGGCGACTAGCGTGCAGGTGCAGTGGCACGCGAGTCTGGGCTGTCTTTCCTATGCGAGGAGCCTCCGGTTCGAATTCCTGACGGACTGCAACTATGTGACGCTTTGCAAACACTACCGGGCATGGCTCAGAGAGAATGGGCGGCTGACCACGCTTCAGGAGAAGATTCGACGGAACCCGCGCGTGGAGACCCTGATGGGAACGGCGGTCGTCCACACCGGTATCTGGCAGGAAGTCAAGCAGGACTGCCGGTTTTACGGTGTTGAGAATCCGGAATCCGTGTTTGTTCCGTATTTCTGTTCCTTCGAACAGCGCGCCGCGCAGTTGGAGCAGCTGTCCGCTAAGGGCCTTCGGAATGCGTATCTCCATGTAGACGGATGGGGGAATGCGGGGTACGATTCCCAGCATCCGGATGTTCTTCCGCCGGCGGAAAAGGCAGGGGGCTGGGAAGGACTGGAACTGCTCGAAAAAAAGACGAGAGAGCTTGGCTTCCTTTTTGCCTTGCATGACCAGTACCGCGATTTCTATCTGGATGCGCCGTCCTATGACCCGGAACTGGCCGTCCATGATTGTAATCAGAATGTGCCCACGACAGACCTCTGGGTGGGCGGCAGGCAGGCGTTCCTCTGTCCGTCGCAATCGCTCCAGTTCATACGCAGAAATTACATTCGGCTGAAGGAAAAAGGATTGCAGCCGGACGGCGTGTATCTGGATGTGTTCTCATGCGTTGTGCTCGATGAGTGCTGGCATCCGGCCCATCCTGTGACACGGCGCCAGTGCATGGAATACCGCGAGAACTGCTTCCAGTGGATGTGTTCGCAGGGAATCATCGTCAGCTCGGAAGAGGGAATCGGCTGGGCGATGAACAGTCTCGATCTTGTGCATCACGCAAACTATGCATTGGTACATGAGAAGAAAGATGGGACGCTGTGTGGTGAGTGTACCTTTGCACCATATGGCATTCCGGTGCCGCTGCTCAATCTCGTCTATCACGACTGCGTTGTCACGCCGTGGTATATCTCGGAGGCGGATGACGAATCCCCGATCGGGCAAAGCGGCTTTCTCCACGCGATGCTGAATGGCGGCGTTCCCTATGTCGCGATCGATGCCTCGGAAGAAGAGATCAGAAGGGCGGGCGCCGTCTCGGACTTCCACAGGCTCGCGGGCGGCTTGGAGATGGTCTCGCATCGTTTTGTGGACGGATTCCATCGACAGCAATCGGAATTTGCCGGCGGTATCTGCGTGGAAGTGGACTTTGAAACCGGCGAGTACCGGATTTTCAGAAATGGAGAGAAAGCATGATGAATCCGACATTGACGGCTGAAACTTTGCGCGTACCGAAAAGCAGGCTGGGAGATTCTACCGTTCCGCCGCTTCTGGGCGGAAAAGTGCTGCAAAACGGTTTGTTTTTCGATCTTGGTGAGGACGACGAGCTGTACGAGGGGTACGGGACGCGCGCAACCAGTTTTCCTTACCCGCAGCAGGACAACTATACACGCCGGACGGAAACGTGCGAGGAGCCTGTGCTCGTGCTGGAAAACGACTTTCTGAAAGCGGTGTTTCTTCCCCGTCTCGGTGGGCGTCTGTGGAGCCTTTGGGACAAAACGTCCGGGTGCAATCTCGTCTATACAAACGACGTCATCCGCTTCTCCAATCTGGCAAGCTGCAACGCATGGTTCTCGGGCGGGGTGGAGTGGAACGTCGGGATCATCGGCCATTCGCCGTTTACCAACCGGCCTCTGTACTGTGCAAGCCTTGAATCGCCCGAAGGATGGCCTGTCCTGCGTATGTACGAGTATGAGCGCGTGCGCGGTGTGGAATGGCAGATCGATTTCTGGCTGCGTCCGGACAGCAGAGCGCTGAATTGCCGGATGCGCCTGACGAATGAATCGGATCAGGTCATCCCGATGTACTGGTGGAGCAACATTGCCGTTCCGGAATATCCGGACGGAAGGATCATTGTCCCGGCGGATGCAGCATACCGTTATAAACTCAGCGGGGACGGCGCGGTGGTCGACCGGGTCAGTCTGCCGGAGGTAGACGGCAGAGATATCACGCGTTACGGAAATATTCACAAGCAGGTGGATTATTTCTTTGATTTGCGGGAAGATGCACCGAAATACATCGCCCACATCGATGCGCAGGGATTCGGGCTGATGCATCTGTCCACGGAAAGGCTCAGAAGCAGAAAGCTGTTCAGCTGGGGAAGCAACAACGGTTCGGACAACTGGCAGCGGTTTCTCACGGACAAGGCCGGCCGATATGTTGAAATTCAGGCAGGGCTCGCCAAGACACAATACGGATGCATTCCCATGCCGCCGCATACGGCATGGGAGTGGATGGAACAGTACGGCCCGGTGCAACTTGATGCGAAGCAGGATTGGGAGCAGCTGCGCGCTGCCGCGAATGCAGAGGCGGCTCGACGTCTCGAGTCGGAGGCGCTTGAAACAGTGCTACGCCGGACGAAAAGGTTGGCACGCACGCCGGCAACCTGCTTTCAGACAGGCAGTGCGTACAGCCCCCTGTGCAGGAAGTTCCGGCGGACGGATGCACGCCGCCGTCTGGCGGAGCACCTGGATTACGGTAAATGCTCCGGTGCGATGGCGGCATGGTTGGAGTTCATGGAGACTGGGAAATTGCACTGCCCCGCCCCGTCCGAGCAGCCGGACGCATTCTTCTGTGAGGAGGAAGTGTTTCAGAAGCTGGTGCGGAGCATCACCTCGAACAAAAGAAACTGGTACGCCACCTATCAGCTGGGGCTGATGCAGCTGACGCGCGGCGACCTTGATGGCGCGCTGTGTTCGCTGGAAGAGAGTTTGTCATGCGAGGAAACCCCGTGGGCGCTGCACGCCCTTGCCTGTGCGCATGTGCTTCTCGGCAACAGCCGGAAAGCATGCGCGCTTATGGAACGAGGATGTGCGCTGCGCGTGTGGGATCTGAGCTATCAGAAGGAAGGCCTGCGCATTCTGCTTTCCGCGCAGGACGGTGCTGCAGCGCTGCGTGTGATCTCCGCACTTCCGAATGACATCCGCGCGGATACGCGCATTCAATTGGACGAGGCAAGGGCGCTTTCTCTGACGGGACAGTACGACGATGCATGGGCAATTCTGGCACGGGACGGTGGACTGATCCCCGACGATATCCGTGAGGGTGACGACAGTTTGGAAAATCTCTGGAGTTTCGTGTTGGAGAAGCGTGACAGTGAAGAAAAAATGCCGGATTCTGTACGCTTTCGTTCTTTGTAGCTAATAAGGAAAGCTGCGTTTAAGAGTAAGAAGAGAATTCTGTTATAAGGGGATGTATACGATGCTGCGAAAATTTATCGTTTCTTACGGATGAGCAATCACATTCAATCAGTGCGGAAAATCCAACTGGAGAACCGGGCAACGGAGCCAGATGTGAACTGGATCAGGGAATTGCAAGAAATGCCGCGCGGGATTTGGGAAAAGGCTGGAAGGTGAATCCATATGTTTTTGTTCAGCCCCATGAGACAGTTGAACTAGCCAACATCACAGGCCCTGGTGAAATCCGTCAAATCCGGATTACACCGACAGGTCTGTGGCGAGATCTCATTTTTCGAATCTACTGGGAAGATCAACCGTATCCGAGTGTGGAATCGCCCATTGGCGATTTTTTCTGTTGTGGTTGGCAGAAATATTTGTAAATAAAAGCATAAAATTAAAAAGTGTGCAGGGCAGATATTTGAAACTGGAATTCAGCACTTCTGACGTGCAGGTAATAAATGTCAAAGCATTTAATTGAAGAGGAATCATTATGTTTTTTAAAAAGAAAATACCACCGTATCCATTCAAGGAATACCCGATTATGCAGCAACCCTCGTTAGTTCCCACTTTTGGCCAACAAGCACAAATTGACCGTAAATTCGGTATGTTCCTGCACTTTGGCATTAATACTTTTAACAATACCGAATGGTCGGACGGAAAGCTGCCGATAGAAAGCTATCAGCCAACCGCAATTGACGCTGAAAACTGGGTGAAAACAGCATACGAGGCGGGTATGAATTATGTAATTATCATTACAAAACATCACGATGGTTTTTGTCTGTGGAATACACACACAACAACTTATTCGGTAAATTATTCTCCGAACAAAACCGATGTTGTAAAGGCGGTTGCCGACGCCTGCCAAAAATACGGAATTAAGCTTGGTTTATATTATTCCCTTTGGGACAGACATGAGAAGTGCTACAAAAACGATGAACTGTATGTTCAGTATATGGAAAAACACTTGAAAGAACTTATGGACGGCAGATACGGAGAAATTGTTGAACTGTGGTTTGACGGCGCATGGGATAAGCCTTGCCGCGCATGGCAGCTTGACAGATTATATAGTCTTGTTAAAACGATGCAGCCTATGTGCCAGATAGGTGTTAATCATACTGTTGGAAAATACAGCGAGAAAAAGGGGTTTCCTAAAAAACGATATGAGCCGAAAAACTATCGTGACAGAGATCCTCTGCGTATGTTCCCGTCGGATTTCAGATTGTGGGATCCGAATATGTGCCGAGAGGATGACCCCAAGATTTATACTTTTGGTGGTAAAGAATACTATTTGCCTTTTGAACAGACTATATGCTCACGTAAGGAATTCAGCTGGTTTTATTCCGATACATATGCCAATAAACCATTGATGAATGCTGATGAAATTATAAATAATTACCGTATTCTTGAAAAAACGGATAATGTCATGGTTATCAATCTTCCGCCGGATAAAAACGGCAAACTTGTTGACGGCGACATTCAAAACCTGATGCAAGTTGCAAGAAAACTCGGTGTTAACAGAATATAAAATATTATATAAATACTCACACAGACTTAAAATGAAGGCTCCGTTCTTTTGATTTTGAATTTCTTAATTGGTGCTTTAGCAAATTTGACAATGAGCTCATTAACTGCATCCGTGTATTTTTCAACAGCGATCAGTTTGCTTCGCAAGTTGTTCAAACTGATGATTAAATAGATATAAATTACTTAAGGAGGATCACACAAAGTACAAGCAACTGTTTTCTCGCGTCAAGGCAGGCGCAAGCTGATTTTGCGGCTGCCTTTTTTACTGGGTATCGTATTAAAAATGGATGATGAGAGGTATCGAACATGAAACTAATAGAGATCAATGAAGCCGAAGCGATCATCGAGCCGTTTTATGACGGCGGAACCAGTGAGCCCGATAATCACGATCTCCGCTACCGTGTATTGGACGAATACGAGATCCGGGCGCTGAACGGCGCTGTGGCAAACGTCAAACAGGCATGGGCGTTTATAAGGCTGAGCGTCGAACGGACCGTGCCGGATTTGCCTGTGCTAGAGCTGCGGCGCAGCTGCGAGTTGGACATTCAAGACTATGACACATTTATCTTCTTCGGCAGCCTGCCAAAGGGGTTCAGGCTTACGGTACAGGCTGTGATAGACGGCGTTGAGATCACTCTACTCAAGGACGTGCCCGGTGCCGGCGTAAATGAGGAGTTCACGGCGCCGGTGCAGGGAAAACGGCTGGAGGGGCTGTGCATTCGCATCGCTTCCTTATCCGACGGCATTGAGGGAACCATTACCTGGTTAGGTCTGGCGCACAGCGGGCGTCTGTCCCGTATGCTGGCCCGCAAGCCTCACTATTCGTCCGACTGGCCCGGCTGCTTTGTGGAGCAGGCGCCCGAGAATCCTCAGCCCATGTTGGGAATCCTAATGGACGGCGAGGAGCTGCAGGCGCTACGCGAAAAGCTGCGCACCCCCCCTTTCTGCGAGGTGTACCGCAAGAAGAAAGAACAGGCGCAGCGGGACATGGCGATCTGTCCCGAGAGCTACATCGGCCGCTTTGTACCTCATTACGACCAGCGCTGGTGCCGAACCCGCGACCGCGCCTGGGCGCCAAGCCTCACCGAGAATGCCTGCGGTCTGGAGACGGCCATTGAAAATCTAGCGTTTGTGGGCATTGTGGAGAACAATCTCGACATGATGCGCATGGCCGCTCGCCACGCGCTGGCGGTGGCGCATTGCGAATACTGGTGTGAGTCCGCGATGGGAATCCTGCCCGGCGCCACCTGGCATCACCGCAGCTTCACCGAAAACATTTACTGCAAGGTGATGTCGCTGGTTCTGGACTGGTGCGGCCAGCTGCTCACTCCTTTCGCACATCAGATCCTGCGCGACGCGCTGGCCATGAAAGGCCTGCCCCGCATCGAATCGGATTTCCGGCGGATAGAGTACATCCGCTATATGAACCAGGGCATCGTATTCAGCTACGGCCGCATTTTTGCCGACCTTGCCCTGCTGGCCCGTCACCCGCGCTACGAACGCGACCTGCTGCATGCGGAAGAGGATCTGCACGAGATGATCTCCAACTACATCCAGGCCGACGGCGGAACGCTGGAGGGTCCGGGATACTGGATGTTCACGTTCAATGAAAGCATGTGCGCGCTGTACGCGATGGCCCGCTACCACAAGAAGCCTTTCACATGCTACCGTGAACTGCTAGGAAGTACCGGTGAATTTGAGTTGTCGATGCTGGCGATGGACGAGAACGAGACGGTGCTGCACGCAGTGAACGATGCGCATCCCGCTACGGCGGTGTCCTGCGCACTGGCCAACAGCTTCTATCTGTTCACCGGACAGCCGGCATGGAAAAACCTCTACGAGCGCCTTTTGGCGGGCGGCCATGTGGACAAGGATACCTTTGCCCTCATCTCATCCCCGCTGCCGGACGGCCGGATACTGCCCGAACCGCAGCCGGTGAACCGTATCTTCCCTGTGACCGGTCAGCTGGGCGCCATGCGCACAGGAAAGGATATGCGCACCTGTTTTCATCTGTGCAGCGGCCCGACCTATGCGACGCACTTCCACGCCGACAAGGGCAGCCTGTTGCTGGACGCCGATGGCCGCACCCTCTGCCCGGATTGCGGCTCAGCGAACTATTTTGAATCGGAGCTGTATTATCTGCGTCACGCCCGCAGTCACAGCCTGCTGTATCCCGTGCGGGAGAGCGGTGCACTGTCGGTGCAGGGACGGTACGATGAGGGCGGCCGGGTGCTCAAGGCCGAGCAGAACGGTCAGTGGGTGGAATTCATCACCGACGACACTCGCGCCTGGAGCGACGGGGTGTATGAACTGGATCAGCGCCGGCTAATCTCACCGGCGGCCGAGTTTGCGGTGATCGAGGATACCTTTGCTCTGGGTCAGGCCGACCATGTGGAATTCCTGCTCAACTGCTTCGGCGAATTGCAGCTGGAAAACGGCCGGGCATACGCCCGGATGGGAGATGTCACCCTGCGGGTGATACCGCTGAACTGGAAGTGGGAGAACGCTTCAGTGCGTACATTGCAGGACGGCGAACACCGCCCAGTGTGGCAGCTGTGCGCCCCGTACACCGCTGCCCGAGCCGGACGCCTGCTGACGCTTGTCTGCGTGGAGAAGAACTGTGCCGTACAGCTAGAGGAAACGTCCGATGGCTGGATGCTGCGCCACGGAGAGGACGCCTATACGCTGCGAGCCGGAGAACAGCAGGCACAGCTGGAACGTGTCTGAGAGCGACGTATCATATACAAGGAAAGGATGCTGCTATCATGAATTACACAGTGCATACCGTCAATGCGATCCTCATCGGCGCGGGCCAGCGCGGCGCGCAGGTATACGGTGCGTTTGCCCGCCGCAACCCCAAAGACATCCGCTTTGTGGCGGTGGCCGAACCGGACGCCGCCCGCCGCGCCGAGTTCTGCCGTGACCACGGGATCTCTCCGGAAAATGCGGCGGCGGACTGGCGCGAACTGCTCGCCCGTCCCAAACTGGCAGACTGCGCTTTCGTCTGCACGCAGGACAATCAGCACATCGCCCCCGCGATGGCTGCGCTGGATGCAGGATATCATGTGGTGATGGAAAAACCGATGAGCCGTTATGCCGACGAGCTGCGCGCGCTGCAGGCCCGGGCCGAGCAGACAGGTAGGCTGGTAACCGTCTGCCATGTGCTGCGCTACACGCCTTTCTTCAGCAAGGTGAAAGAGATCCTGGATTCCGGCGTGATCGGGCAGGTGCAGAGCATCCAGCAGATCGAGAACGTGGCCTACTGGCATCAGGTGCACAGCTTTGTGCGCGGCAACTGGCGTCGCGAAGACGAGACCAGCCCCATGATCCTGGCCAAGAGCTGCCACGATATGGACATCCTGCTGTGGATGGTGGGCAGTCACTGTACGAAAGTATCGTCTTTCGGCAGCCTGGGGCACTTCCGCCCCGAGAACGCTCCCGACGGCGCGCCCGCCCGCTGTCTGGACGGGTGCCCTGCCGCCGATACCTGCCCCTATGACGCCGAGCGCATCTATCTGCGCGACAAGGGCGTGCATGTGCCGGTGATCCGCAAGGTGGTCAGTCTGGAAAATACGGACGAATCCGTGCGCGAGGCGCTGAAGACCGGGCCCTACGGCCGCTGCGTCTACCGCTGCGACAACGATGTGGTGGATCATCAGGTGGTGAATCTGGAATTTGAAAACGGAGCCACGGCCTCCTTTACCATGTGCGCATTCACATGGGACGGCGGACGTACCGTGAAGATCATGGGCACTCACGGCCAGATCACCGGCGATGTGGAGAGGGACGAGATCACCGTCACCAAATTTGCCGGCGGCGAGACCACCACCATCCGCCTGAACGCCGATCCCGAGGGCCACTCCGGCGGCGACAAGGGCTTCATGCGCGACGTGGTGCGCCAGATGCAGACGGACGGCGCCTACACCGGCCGCACGCAGGTGAGCAGCTCGGTGGAGAGCCACCTGATCGCGCTGGCCGCCGAGGAATCCCGCGTGACCGGCAGCACCATCAGCATGAAAGATTTTGCATAAAGGATGAGGTATGATATGGAACGCTCTGCACTGCTTACAGCCTATGATGCCGCCTGCCGCAAGGCGGCGGCCAACGCTTGGGTGATCGGGCAGGATCCGCGCGAATTCCCCGGCCGGATGGACGGCGACTACTTTGCCCCCGCCCGCGACAGCCTGCGCTCGGTGGAGCATATTTTCTGCTGGACGCCCAGCTTTTTTACCGGCATGGCTCTGCTGGCCGCCGAGCACACCGGCGATTTCTCGCTAGCGCGCTGGGTGGAGAGCCTGTATGAGCCCTACCGCGCCAAGGTATTTGATACACCGGAAGACACCATGCACGACCTAGGCTTCATGTACACCCTGTACAGCACGATGGCTTACCGCCTTACCGGCAACGAACGGATGCGCGCGCTGTCGGTGCGGGCGGCCGAGGTGCTGGCACACCGCTTTGTGCCGAACGGCCGATATATCCGGGCATGGGGCCGAATGGATGACAGCATCCCCGACTACATCGACGACCAGCTGCGCAGGGACAACTTCTTTGCCAACAGCCGCGGCCTTGCCATCATCGACTGCATGATGAACATTCCGCTGCTGTTCTGGGCCGGAAAGGAAACGGGCGACCGCTTCTTCACCGATGTCGCCATCGCCCATGCCGACACCACCCTGCACAACTTCATCCGTCCCGACGGCAGTGTCTGCCACGCCTATCGGTTCGACTCCGTCACCGGCGAGCCAGCCGAAGAATTCAACGACTGCGGTTATTCCGTGGGTTCCCACTGGGCGCGCGGCACCGCGTGGGCGGTGTACGGCTTCTCCGTGGCCTGGCGCTATACCGGTCTGACCCGCTACCGCGACGCCGCTGTGAAGTTGGCCGAGTGCTATCTGACCCAGTGCGGTGAAAATGGCGTTCCCGTATGGGATTTCCGTCTCCCGACCGATCAGCCCGCCCGTCACTGCGGCCGCATGGCCGAGTGGCCGCACTGGGATGTCACCGACCCCGCAAACTGCACCCGGAATGTGGACACCTCTGCGGCGGCCATCATGGCGTGCGGTATGCTGGAATTCCTGGCAAAAGAGGAGCACGCGGGTATGCGCAGCTATGTGGACGCCGTCACCCGCACCCTGACCGTGCAGTATATGAACACCGACGAGGGCTGCGCAGGTCTGCTGCACAGCCAGAACGGCAACGCCAGCTACACCTCTTTCGGCGACTACTACCTGATGGAGCTGCTGGCGCGACAACTGGGCAGTGATATCCTGCCCTGGTAAGAGGCAAAACGAGCACCGTCAGCGTTTGTTCCCGCCGGGAGTATGGGAACAAATTCATTTAGTGGATGTGCATGAGTGTGCGAAATTTGTGTTGCAGCACTTCATAAGTAGTATCGTAGCGGCGCAAGAGAACATCAGCCAAAGAAAAAATACGATAGCCCAGCTGAAGTACGTCAGAAGAACTCCGACGACATATGTGGAAATCGCGCTACCAAGATAGGTGGAAAAGTTCAGCATGGCAGAGACCGCCGCTGCATTTTCGGGAGTCTGATACCGACAGGGATAGACACTGATAAACAGAGTATTGACAATGATCATGGCTGTGGTAATGCAGGAAATCAAGCCAGTTGAAATTAGAAAGTTTTTGTTCCCGAACAAAAGAAGTGCGAGAATAGCCCCGCCTGAACCAGCAAAGAGCAGAAATCCGCAACGGAAGATTCCAAACTTGGATTGTACCGCAATGTTAGATAAGCAGGCTCCCACAAGATTAAATGCTGGGATCAAGGTCGAAATCAAAATGGCGGAAGCGGAAGAGATGCCGAATGATCCTTCCAAGAAGACCGGAGTCCAGTTGGTCAAACCATCCTTTAGCATTCCCTGAACCATCATAGCAAAGCAAAGAAGGAGCACAGAGTTGGTGACGCCTGAAAACAGCGGACGGCTGATCTTTTGTGTCTGCATGGACTGTACAGCAATTTCTGTGCGTTCAGTTGTTCGTTCCCAGAAGCGCATTGTGGTAAGCCAGACCACAGAGAATGCGCAGAGTATCCAGCCGGGTAAAAAGAAACAAGAAACCCAGACGTCATTTTGTACCCCCCATGACGCAAACCCGTATGCGGCAAACGTTCCGAGTGGGACGGTTGTGTTAATGTAAACGCACGCGCGCATTTGCGCAGCACCACAAAACCAACTGCTGAAGATTTGAATGAGCTGTGGCCAGATGAGGGACTGAACTATGCCGTTGAACGCCCAAAGCAGAAGCATCAGAAGAAATCCTGGAAACATCCCCATGCACAAATTGATTAGACCAGATGAAAAAAGGCCACAGAAGATAATCTGCGTCGAGGAGAAGTATTTGCCAAGCCAGCCACTCAAGAGTTGTCCCAGAGCATAACAGAAGAAAAAAGCAGTGCCCAGAGCGCCAGCCTGACTTTGAGACAAGATTCCCGTGCGAATGATTTCTACCATCAGCGCAGAGTAATTTAGCCGTCCCAGATAAGTCAGAAAATATGCGCACCAACACAGAAGAAATATGAGGGCCGCACAAGAGGAAACAGGGCGGTAACGGAAATTCCTTTTCATGAACAAGGCAATCCTCCCATTCAGATGTTCCCGGCGCACAATGCTGTGAACCGTTTTGATTTTACCACATTGGGAGGAAAGCGACTGGTTTAAGATTCGCGATGACATAATCTTGAACGGCGCGCAGGAAATCAAACTCGCGCAGCGGTGTTAAGGTGCAGAATTCCCCCCGTCGGCATTGCTGTCCAGCTGCTGCTTGGCATGATTAGTACGATAGGTGTTGGGGCTGACCCCGTATTCATTTTTGAACATGGAGTAGAAATACTTGGTGTTTTCCAGCCCCACTTTTCGTGCAACTGTCTCGACAGACAGAGCGGTGTCTGTCAAAAGGGCGCGGGCATGTTCCAGACGGAGCTTCTTGATATATGAGGCGGGTGTTTCCCCTGTCTTCTGCTTGAAGACGCGGTTGAGATATGGTGAGGAAACATGAAACAGCTGTGCGATGGATTTGCTGGAGAGGTTGAAATCCTGATAATTCTTCTGTATATGCTGCTGGACTTCCTCAACAAGGAGACCGCTCGTGTTTCCGTTTCCGGCTTGAATGGCCTCCATTACAGCGAGCAGCTGACCGGAGACAAACCGGCGGACAAGGCTCAACGTCCGGAGCTCGCAGATCGTGCTGTAGAAATCATGGTAGGGAAATGCAGGAAAAGAAGCGCATGTGGCTTCGATCCGTTTTAGAACAGTGATGATCTTTGAGGCAAACACAATGATGGAGGCGTCAGCCGCCGAACGAGTATATTGTTTGAGCTCAGTAAAGAAGATATCAAGCAGCTCCTGACAAGCGTCTGTGTCGGATGCACGGATTGCGTTTTCTAGTGCGGTTGTATCCGGTGCAGGGCAGATCTCTGTGTTAAGCTCGTCTGTCTTGGCTGTTTCCAGATAGAGAACACAACCGTTTTCGTAGAAGAACTCATAGCGCGACAACGCCTGCAGTTCCTGGAAGGCGGAGCTCATTTCATGCGGCTGTGAGAGCATACCTGAAATGAAAAAAGACAGAGATAGTCCAAAATATTGCAGGAAGGTCGTTCGGATCTTCTGAATCACAGAGCTGTTGAGCCCACAGTTTGTCGGCGAGTCAAAACAGCAGAAAAAGGCAATCTCACTCTGTTCGAACGGAATATCTTGAATATCACGGGGCTCATCAAACAGCTCGTGCAAAACATTGCCCAACGCATAACAGAGGAGCCGATGGTCTTCCGCGCCGTGGACAGACGGCTCACTGGCCGGAAGCCAGTGAGCAAGGATCAGAATAAAGCTGTTTCCCGGACGGTATGGTAGTTCCTGCTCTTCGCAGCACTGCCAGAATGCTTCATCGCTGTACTGGTTGTACAGCAGCTGCCGTTTAATCAGCGTTGCCTGAGCCAGAGAGAGGCTCTTTTCCCTGTATTCAAACAGGTTTTCCAGTTTGTCTGTCGTCCTTGCGATGTGCGACGCGATGAATTCAATCTCGTCCTCACTTGTATCGGTGGATTCGTCCGAGAACATTTTTCTGAACTTGGCGATCGGCGAGTACAGATGTGTGCTGACCCTGTAATAGACGAACAGCCCCAGAGCGATGCATGCCCCCACAATGACAAGGAAGAATAGCAGATAGGAAAGAAAACTGGCCGATATATCGGCTTGCCGTGTGATGGTGACGATTTGAATGTTGGCATCAGAATCATCAAAGACATTGAAATAGAAGGTCTCATTTCCAATCGGGGCAGAGACCGTTTCGTTCCACTCGTTGGCGTTCAGAACGTACATAATGTCATCGCCGAACGGCGAGAGTGTGTCGTGATAATAGCTGGAATAGATTGGGGTGTCCCGGTTGGAGTAGACAATGTAATTGTTAAATGCCTTGGAGTATACACCGGGATCGTTCTGCAGAACGCCGAATACATCGGCGGTGCGAAGATTGATCACAACGGTATTGCCGTTTGTCATTTTCAGGAAAATAGTCAGAACCTCGCTGGTGGAGGTTTGATATGAAGAATCGCGGACAGATCTTGGAAGAAACATGCGCTCTGTGCCATCACCGCGTGCAATCTTTTCAGCGATTTCTTCATCGAAAAAATCGTTGAGATTGTTGCTGATTAAATCACTGCCGAACATATATATTATGTTGGAATAGCAGTTATAAAAGTAGACCGAATGAATCAAAGGATCCTGTGAAAGAAAATAATCGATGCTCCGCATAGCTTCTAGTTCCACAGAGGCATCGCTATGAGCCGAAGACATCAATGTTATGCCATCTGATGAAAGGTATGCATTTAATGCATTCTTTTCACTAAGGTCGATTTGGTACTGGATACTTGTGTAAGCGTTGCCAATAAAACGCGACATGACCGTGCTGAGATATTGAACAGTAGTCTGTTTGTAATACGCATACATGGCGAACAGCGCGACAGTTAAAAGAGCGACTGTAGTGATATACACAGTCTGGAATATCTTCTTGAAATATCGGGAACGCCAGACCTTTCCTTTCATGCTCTTTGAACCTCCCAGTTCGTTTTTTTGCGCCGAATTCCGAATTTCCAAGACTAATTATACTGAAAACGACGAGAAACGTATAGAAAGAAACACTTTTTTGCACTTGGATTTTTTTTTGAACTGGCAGATTAAACCAAAAAGCAGAATATCGGTACTTTTCGAAACGGTTGGCTGCCGCTATGATGGGAACCGGAAAGCAGACCAACAGCGGTAAACGAGAAAGGATGGAAGCTATGCTAAACCGTTTGGCAGATGCAGTGAAACGGAAAAAACAGGCTGACCGATCGCAGAACTTCGGCTTGTTTTTGATGGCACTGCCTATGATGATCGTGGTCACAATTTTTTCTTACATCCCGATGGCGGGCCTGATCGTCGCATTCAAAAACTACAGTTATCGTGACGGAATTGCGAAGAGTCCATTTTGCGATCCCCTCTGGAAGAACTTCGAGTTCCTGTTCAAGACACCGGATACATGGCGCATCATCCGCAACACGTTGGGCTATAACCTGATCTTCATTGTGCTGACGCTGGTGATCTCAGTATCAATTGCGATTCTGCTGAACGAGGTTCGTAGCAGAAAGGCACTGAAAGTATATCAGACGACGATGTTCTTCCCTTACTTCCTATCTTGGGTCGTTGTCTCCTATATCGTCTACGCGTTTCTGAACCCTCGACTCGGATATCTTAATGCCATCGCGTCCAAAATGGGCGGCGAGACGCTGGACTGGTACAACACGCCTGAAGCGTGGGTCTTCATCATTGTGTTCCTGCAGATCTGGAAGACTGTCGGAATGAACGTCCTAATGTACTACGCCAGCCTGATGAGTATTGACTCCAGTTTTTATGAAGCGGCGGCCATCGAAGGTGCCACCCGCTGGCAGATGATTCGCCGCATCACGCTGCCGATGCTGTATCCGATGATGATCATTCTGACCATCCTCGCCATTGGCAAGATCATGAATTCCGACTTCGGCCTCTTTTATCAGGTCCCGATGGATTCCAAGACGCTGTATGCGACAACAGACGTGCTGGAAACCTACGTGTACCGCGCGCTGATTCAGAGCGGCAACATCGGTATGTCTTCCGCGGCAGGATTTATCAAATCGGTGGTTGGCTTCCTGCTTGTGCTGGGAACCAACCGAATCGTGAAGAAGATCAATCCCGATTACGCGCTCTACTGATGCGAAAGGAGAGAAAACATGCTTACCAACAACAAACACGAGAAGCTGTTCCGTGTGTGCCTGCACTTGTTTTTCATCGCGCTGTCGGCATTGTTCATCATTCCGATGCTCTCCGTGATTTTCATCGCATTCACAAGTGAATCGTCAATCAGCACACAAGGGTACCCGTTTTTCTTCCGCGAAATCAACCTGAATGCATTTCAGTACATTCTCGACAATCCAAAAACGATTGTTGATGCCTACAAGGTTACGATTTTTACTTCCTTCGGAGGAACATTTCTCTATCTTCTCCTGTCCACGATGGCGGCGTACGCCATTTCTCGGCCCGGCTTTACACTGAAAAAGCCCCTGACGTTCTTCTTCTTCTTTACAATGCTGTTCAACGGCGGCCTCGTTCCGACATACATCCTGATGAGCCAGACGCTGCATCTGAAGAACACGTATCTGGCACTGATCGTTCCTCTGCTGGTCAATGTGTGGTACCTGATTATGCTCAAAACATTTATGAGCGAGATCCCGAACGAGATTCTGGAGTCAGCGAAGATTGACGGCGCGGGACACTTCACGATTTACACCCGATTTATCCTGCCGCTTTCGAAGCCCGCTCTCGCTACGATCGGCTTGCTGACACTTCTGGATTACTGGAATAGCTGGCAGCCTGCGATGCTCTATATCGATGAGAAAGAAATGTATCCTCTGCAATATATGCTGCAGGTTATGCTTCGAAACATCATGGAGATTTTGAAGGAGATGCAAAACAACATCTCCATTGGAAATATTCAGGATATGCCGAGCGAGAGTGCCCGCATGGCAATGTGCATTTTGGCAGTCGGTCCTATGCTGTTTATTTTCCCGTTCTTCCAAAAATACTTCACGCGCGGTTTGACTGTCGGCGCCGTAAAAGGTTGAGATCACACATCGCTTTTGACGTGTGATAAAATAAATACATATTATTTTTAGGAGGTCATTATGAAAAAGCACAAGTTTCTTGCACTCGGATTGGCTGCAATGATGAGCATGAGTGTTTTCGCCGGTTGCGGGCAGGGCGCGAGCACTTCAGGTTCGACGGGTACGGTTTCGTCTGGATCCGCTGCGCAGACATCGGAAGAGCCCACGGAGATTATCTGGATGGTTCGCAACGACGAGCCGAAGAATTATGACGCCGTCATGGAAGCTGTCAACGAGAGACTGTTGGAAGAGATCAACATGACGCTCGACCTACACTTCATCGCCTCCGGCGACTACGACACCAAGATGCAGATGGCGATGGCCGGCGGTGACGACTGGGATCTCTGTTTCACGGCCTCATGGGCTAATAATTACGTGAACGCCGCAGGCAAAGGGGCTTTGCTCGAGCTGACGCCGGAGATGCTGAACGAATATGCACCCAACATGATGAGCACTATCCCGGAAAAGCTGTGGGATGGCATTAAGGTGAACGGCAGTATCTACGCGCTGATGAATTATCAGGTCATGTACGATCAGGCTGGTGTGCAGTTCCTGAAGTCGGCCGTAGAGGAACAGAACATTGATGTAACGCAGATTACGGACTGGGATTCCCTGAACGCTGTTATCGGACAGCTGGCGGAAGCCTATCCGGACAAATACGCGACACGCGGCGGTGGTGTCATGAAGCCGGAGCAGTCCTTCCAGGAATATTCGATCCCGATGGTAATGAGTCTTCCCTTCCTGATGTACGATGAGGAAACTCAGAAAATCGACAACACGAAATTCTTTGACCTCATTGAGCCGGACCTGCAGTCGTTTAAACTCTGGAAAGACAACAACTGGGTGCCCGCCGATGCGGCGACGATGAAGGATGAGAGCACGCTGCTGTCTCAGGGTATGATCCTGTCGCGTTATCAGCGCGTGAAACCCGGCGTCGAGTCCGCGTTGCTGAATAACTATGGCAACGAGTGGGTTGTGATTGAAACGAGCGGAAAGATGATCAACACCGACGCTGTGCAGTCCACGCTCACGGGTGTGAACATCAATTCTAAGCATCCCGAAAAAGCGATTCAGCTCTACGACTACATCTTCGGAAACGAAGAAATCTCCAATATGCTGTTCTACGGCCTGGAGGGACAGGACTATGAACTCGTGAATGGCCGCGTGAAAAAGCTGGAGAACTGCTGGAATGCACCCGCTTGGCAGCTCGGCAACCAGTTCAATGCCTATCTCACCGAGACCGATGAAGAGGGCGTTTGGGAAGCCACGATGCAGGGCAACGAAGAAGCGGCGTTGGATCCGCTCTTCGGCTTCGTCCCCGACCGCACCCCGATTGAGACGGAGCTTGCCACCTGCGAAGCTGTCTGGCAGGAGTACAAGGACATCCTGTACTACGGGCTGAAAGACTACACCGAAGTGATCCCTGAGATGATGAGCAAGCTTGAGGACGCCGGGCTGGAAAAGGTTACTACGGAACTTCAGAATCAGATCGACGCGTTCCTCGCCGCCAAAGCGTGAAGCCGCTCTGACACAGACTGATTCCGTTCGGGCGGGCGCAGATATTTGCGCCCGCCCTTTTCAATGACAGGAGACAGAAAAGGAGAAAAAACATGGCGAAAAAAGTCAGTGCAATACTGATCGGAGCCGGACAGCGGGGCGCGCAGGTGTATGGAGAGTACGCCTTGAGTCATCCGAAGGATATCGCATTCATTGCTGTGGCGGAGCCGGACGATGCGCGCCGCGCGGAGTTCTGCTTACAGCACGGTATTCTGACGCAGAATGCCGAACACGACTGGCACGCTCTGTTGGAGCGCCCCAAATTTGCCGACTGTGTTTTTGTCTGCACACAGGATAATCAACATATTCTGCCCGCTATTGCTGCGTTGGAAAAGGGATACCATGTCGTTTTGGAGAAACCAGTGAGCCGAGATAGCGAGGAACTTAAGCGGTTGCTGGAGACAGCACGCCGAACAAAGCGGCTCGTCACAGTATGCCACGTTCTACGCTATACCCCGTTTTTCAGCAAGATCAGGGAAATCCTTGACTCTGGTGTAATCGGTTCCGTACAGAGCATCCAGCAGATCGAAAACGTTGCTTATTGGCATCAGGCGCACAGCTATGTGCGCGGCAACTGGCGCCGAGCGGACGAATCCAGCCCGATGATCCTGGCAAAGTGCTGCCACGATATGGACATTCTGCTTTGGATGACGGACAGTCACTGCACAAAAGTTTCGTCTTTCGGTAGCCTTGGGCATTTCCGAGTGGAGTCCGCGCCGGAAGGTGCACCGGAATTTTGTCTGGATGGCTGTCCGCACGCAGAGAGTTGCCCTTATGACGCGGAAAGAATCTATCTGCGGGACAAAGGAGTTCACGTGCCGGTGATCCGCAAGGTCGTGAGTCTGGAAAATACGGATGATTCTGTGCGAGAGGCGCTTCGCTCCGGTCCATACGGGCGCTGTGTGTACCATTGCGACAACGACGTTGTCGATCATCAGGTGGTGAATCTCGAATTCGAAAACGGCGTCACCGCCTCCTTCACGATGTGCGCGTTTACCTGGGAGGGGAGCCGTACCGTTAAAATTATGGGTGCGCTTGGACAAATCACGGGCGACGTGGAGGAAAACGAGATTCAAGTGGTCAGCTTTGCAACGGGTAATAAGACGGTCTACCGTCTGAACACAGACGCCGCTGGACACTCGGGTGGCGATGCCGGATTCATGCGGGACGTCGTCAGACAGATGCAGACGGACGGTGCCTATGCGGGAAGAACGAACATCGCACAGTCCATCGAGAGTCACCTGATCGCGCTTGCAGCCGAGGAGTCACGTGTCACCGGGAAAACGATCTGGATGACGCGTCAGTAAATTAGTGTGCGGGGAGAGACGAAAATGGATGCGTCAGAGATTTTGAGATTGTACGATCTAGCGTGTGAGAAAGCGGCTCGCAACAGTCGGAAAATTGGTTCAGAACTGCGGGAATTTCCCGCCAGTGAGACGGGGGATTACTTTTCTCAGAACCGCGCCTCTCTGCGTGGTATCGAACATATTTTTGGATGGACGCAGTCATTTTTCACTGGGATGGCACTCCTTGCCGGAGCGCACACGGGCAATTTTTCTCTGATTCGGTGGTGTGAGAGATTCTATCCGGATTATCGCGACAAGGTGTTTAAAACACCGGAGAATACCATGCATGACCTGGGATTCCTTTATACGCTGTACAGCACAATGCTGTATAAGCTGACAGGAGACACCGCCATGAGGACCCTGTCTATCCGCGCTGCCGAAGTGTTGGCTCACCGTTATTTGCCCGCTTGCCGCTGCATCCGCGCGTGGGGACGCATGGATGATCTGCTACCCGGCGGCTTGGAAGAAGAATTGAAATCTAACAATTTCTTTACGCGGAGCAAGGGCCTAGCAATCATTGACTGCATGATGAATCTGCCGCTTCTCTTCTGGGCCTCTAAGGAGACGCATGACCCGTTTTTCCGATTCGTCGCTTGCGCGCACGCAGACACGACACTTCGTTGGTTCATCCGGGAAGACGGTAGTGTGTGCCATGCATACCGGTTCGATCCGGACTCCGGGGAGCCCGTCGGGGAGTTCAACGATTGCGGCTATTCCGTGGGGTCGTTCTGGGCGCGCGGCGCTGCGTGGGCGGTGTATGGTTTTGCCCTCGCGTGGCGATATACCGGTTTTCGAAGATATCGCGATGCCGCCTTGAAGATCGCGCACGCTTACCTCGACGCTTGCGGAGATGCCCCGATCCCTGTTTGGGATTTCCGGCTGCCTCCGAATCAGCCTGCGCGGTACGGCGGATACGAGCAAAGCTGGGACAAGTGGGACATTACCAAGATGGAAAATCGCATTTATAATGTGGACACTTCCGCTGCGGCAATTATGAGCTGTGCCATTCTGGAACTGGACCCGGACGATGCTGGGCTTCGCAATTATGTGAACGCGGCGGTGGATGCTCTGGCCGGGTACATGAATACCGATCCTGACTGTCCGGGCCTGCTTGCTGCTACGAACGGAACGAACACGTATGGTTGCTACGGCGATTACTTTGCAATGGAGCTACTCGCGCGTCTGCACGGGGAAGCTGCCCCGTGGTGAGGAGGAGAGAGTATGGAACAATTTGATCTTGCGGCACTTGGAAACTGGCTTTGTAGCTGGATCCAGCCGAGCGGTGCCATTTTCGGATTTCACAATCATTCCGTCTGGGGAGATAACCCTCTGCGATGGCCCGATTACACCTCCGGCCATTCGACCTTTGCCGCGCCGCTCCTGCCAGGCTTCGCCGAGGCTCTCTGCAAGCGATATGATGAGCGCGGAAAAGAACTTCTGGAAAAGATGCTTCGCTTTCAGGCAGGTGCGATGAGGCCTGACGGCGAGTATTTGCACATCGGCTTCCAGGCTGGGGAACTGGCCAAGGTAGGGCTGATTCACAACATGGTGCCGGTGCTTTCGATGGTAATGGCGGCCGGGTTGGGGAAACATTATCTGTCACCGGATATTCGGCAACTGGTGAAGCGCTCTGCCGAGACGGCTCTCGGCGAGGGCAGCTTGCATTACGGACAGGGCCGCGCGGACCAGACGGCATGCTGTAATCAGGATTACGCCCGGCTTTGGGCAAAGCTCCTCTATCAATTAGTCTTTGAAGACAAGCGTTTTGAGCGCGAGATCCAGGAAGATCTGGATTTTATGATCGACAATTTTCACATCCCGGGCGTTCCCGATGCGGAGTGCGACGGAACGAAGCGCGCTCTCTTGGGCAAGGATCAGCTGCTGCTGGAACCGGCGGAGTATTACGGTCTGATGATATCACCGCTGTGTCTGGGATTTGAAATGTTTGGCCGCGAGCGATGGTTGGCCGCAGCCGTCAGACTTTGCCGACATGTCGTGAGAAGCAGCTTTGTCGACGAAGAAGGCTGCAGGCGTGTCCACCGGGCTTATTTTTCAAGAGCGGACGGTACATGGGGGCGTCTCGAACAACCGATGCAGATCCAAGGCAATGGCCTGACGTTGTACGGCATATTGCAGTGTTGGCGTTTGACAGGCTCGCCGGAATTCTTGCAGTTTCTGGAGGAGATGGACCACGGAATGGTGCACTACCAGACACCGCGCGGATTTGTGCGAGCGGCCACTGGCTGGGATACGGAAGCGGACGCGGCGCCGTCAACAGCGTGGCAGACGCATGACTTTTTCTATTTTGCACACCGTCTGCCTGAGCTCCCCGCCGGTTTCTGGGACAGAGTGTTCGAGCCTTCCAGAGAATGCAGCGTTGTGCTGTCAAACGTGTGCATCTGGATGGAAGACAGTTCAAGATGGACGATTCAGGATTACTTCAGTCGGTCGGTATATCAGATTTACGGAAGAAAGGATCGCGAACGCTTCGGCAGGGATCTGTCATGGACAGGAGAGAAAAACGACGTTGAGCCCGATTATTTGTGGGGCGGGGAACTGCCACGCTTTGTGCTCGACCACGGTTGCGTGATTCCGCTCCGCCCGCTGCCCGCACACGTGCGTGTATACAATTTTTCAGACTACAAGTGGATTCCTGTCTGTCAGCCCGAGAAATGAGGAGAAAGTAAGATGGCATTTTTATCGTTTGAAATTGAACACTGCGACGGTACAGAATTTGTGCTGATGCCCGCTTGTGCGTACAATGGCAATCGCTTTCCGGTGTTAAAAAAAGAGTATCCGCCGATGTTTACACCGGAGGAAGCATCCGTCGACATGCCGAGCTATATCACGGATGTACCGCGCTTGGAATCCGATGGAACAGGACGAATTGAAGTGACAACAGGTGATCTTGCGGTCCCGTGCGTCGGAGTGTTTCTTCCCGGTCGAAAACAGGCGGTATTTGTATTTACCGTACAGAGCCTCGACGGCCAGAACATTGGCATAGCATACGAGAGAGGAACCGTGGAACTGACATGGCCTGCACGGCGTACGTTTTTGTACCGTTGGCCGCACATGGTCCCGAATCCGGAGCCGTGGCACAATCAGCCGGCCGAAATCCCGGCAAAGATCTTACGCGTGGAGTGTGAGAATCTTTCGGAGTTTTACCGAATCTTTTTTGAAAACCGCAAATGCATGGGCATGGACGATGAACGTCCGGATGTGATGCCTCGCGCGGAGCAGAAACGGATTCTAATCAAGAAATACAACTGTGAAAACTGGTTTGCTGATCAGGAGTTTTACGGGACGGTGACGACATCTGACCCGTCGGGACGCTGGTTTCAGGCCGGGTGGATTGGCGGGGGAATGCTGAGTTACGCGCTGCTGAAAATCGGTGGAGCGCAGGAGCAACTTCGTGCGCGAAAAACGCTTAGGTTCATGCTGGGAATGCAGCACAAAAGCGGTCTGTTCTGGGGAGGGTTCACGGACAACGGACTTGAGAACGTCGACGGATTTGGCGTCCCCGGAACGGAATTCTGGACTTCGATCCGAAAGAACAGCGATGTCCTGTACTATCTGATCAAGCACCTCGCGCTACTTGATCCGGCGGAACCACTGTTTTCTGCGGTGGAGGAGACTGCCCGGAAATTGGCGCAGGCACTGGCGGAGATTTGGCATACACACGGCCAGATGGGGCAGTTTGCCGACATCCGAACCGGGAAGCTCGTTGTGGGCAATTCGGCCGCAGGTGCACTGGCGGCGGGGGCGCTGGCAAGCGCCGCTCAATTTTTTGGGCGGCAGGACTGGTTGCAAGCTGCTTCGGAAATCGGAGAATGGCTCTACGACGCATTCACTGCACGCGGTTATTCCAACGGTGGACCCAATGAAATCCTTCAATGTCCGGACAGTGAAAGTGCCATAGCGCTGCTGGAAAGTTATGTAGCGCTTTATCAGGTGACGAGAAAACAACGCTGGCTTGACGCAGCAAAAGACGCAGCGCATCAGCTGTCCTCGTGGGTTGTGGCCTATAATTATACGTTCCCTGCCGGTAGCGAGTTTGCTAGACTGGGAATAAAGACGGTAGGCTCTGTATTCGCAAATGTTCAGAACAAACACGCTGCGCCAGGATTGTGCACGTTCTCAGGCGAGAGCATCCGTCGTCTGTACTACTGGACAGGGGATGCGCGTTATCTTGAATTGTATCTGGATGTGACCCAGACGATGGCTCAATATATCTCGACGGAAGAACGTCCGATTTATTCGTGGAGTGTGCCCAAGGATGCCACGGCGAATTCTAAGAACGATGTGACGGTTGATTCCATGCCGTTGAACTCCGGCTATGTCTGCGAACGCGTCAATATGTCCGATTGGGAGACAGAAAAATGCGTCGGCGGCGTTTTTAATGCGAGCTGCACATGGTGTGAAATCAACAGCCTTCTGATGCTGGCGGATGATTGTAACGTTGAAGCACATTGAATGTTTCTCCTTGAGAAATGATGCTAAATGCCAGAATCAGACTTGGATTTCAACCCTATTATTTCAACAGAACCAATCGAAAGGAGCGTCCCCTCTCATGGACATCGACCTGATCAAAGAACAAATCTGCGACGTGTGCCACAAGACCTGGCAGCTCGGCTGGGTGGCGGCAAACGACGGCAACGTCTCGGCCCGCCTCGAAGACGGCACGTTTCTCTGCACACCCACCGGCATGAGCAAGAGCTTCATCACGCCGGAAAAACTCATCCACATCAACGCGAACGGTGAGATTCTCGAGGGCGCGGAGGGTCTGCGCCCCTCGAGCGAGATCAAGATGCATCTGCGCTGCTATGAAAAGCGTCCCGACGTGTGGAGCGTCATCCACGCGCATCCTCCCGGAGCGACGGGCTTCGCCGTGGCGCACAAGGCCATGGACATGTACAACATGATCGAGGACGTGGCCGTCATCGGCAGCGTCCCGCTCACGCCGTACGGCACGCCCAGCACCGCCGAAGTGCCCGACGCCATTGAGCCCTACCTCGAGGAGCACGACGTGATGCTGCTGGAAAACCACGGCGCGCTGGCCGTCGGTTCGGACGTCATCACGGCGTTCTACCGCATGGAGAGCCTTGAGCTGTGGGCCAAGATCACGATCAATGCCGTCATCCTCGGCGGCAGCATCGACATCAGCCGCGAGAACATCCAGAAGCTGATCGACCTGCGCGGGTTCTACCGCGTGACGGGCCGCCATCCCGGCTACAAGAAATTTGACAACGGACTGAGGTGACAACCATGCTGAAAGGAATTTCTCCGCTTCTCTCCCCGGAACTGTTGAAAGTTCTGTGCGAGATGGGCCACGGCGACGAACTCGTCATCGCCGACGGCAACTTCCCCGCCGAGAGCATCGGTAAAAACGCCATCGTCATCCGCGCGGACGGCCACGGTGTGCCGGAAATGCTCGACGCGATTTTGCAGCTCATCCCGCTCGACCAGTACGTCGATCAGCCCGCCGCGCTGATGAAAGTCGTGCCCGGAGACCCGGTCGTGCCCGTGATCTGGGACGAGTACCGCGCGCTGCTCAAAAAGCACGGCGAAGACCCCGACAAGGTCGAGATGATGGAGCGCTTTGCGTTCTACGACCGCGCCAAAAACGCGTACGCCGTCATCGCCACCGGCGAGACGGCCATCTACGCCAACGTGCTTCTGAAAAAAGGAGTGGTGAAATGAAACGCGTGCTGGCGTTTGATTTCGGCGCCTCCAGCGGGCGCGCCATCCTCGCGGAGTACGACGGCGGCGCGCTCTCCTACCGGGAAGTGCACCGCTTCGAGAACTGCCCGCGCGAATCCGAAGGGCATTTCCGCTGGGATTTCAGCGACCTGATGGCAAACGTCCGCCTCGGCATCGAGAAAGCGGGCGCGTTCGACAGCATCGCGTTCGACACCTGGGGCGTGGACTTCGGCCTGCTGGGCGAAGACGGCACGCTTCTCGGCGACCCGGTGCACTACCGCGACGGCCGCACCGAGGGCATGACGGACGAGGCATTCCGCACGATGAACGCCGGCGCGCTCTACGCCGCGACGGGCAGCCAGATCATGCCCATCAACACGCTGTTCCAGCTGCTGGCCGTGAAGGAGAGCGATCCCGAGACGTGGAGCCGCGCGAAGCGCCTGCTCTTCATGCCCGACCTCTTCGCCCACGCGCTGTGCGGCGCGGATGCGTGCGAGACGACCATCGCCTCCACGAGCCAGATGCTCGACGCGCGCACCGGCGCGTGGAGCCGCAGCGTATTGGACGCGTTCGGCATCCCGGAGACGCTCTTCGCGCCGCTTGTCAAAAGCGGAACCGTCGTGGGCGAGTACCGGGGCGCGAAGGTCGTCGCCGCGGCGGGACACGACACGCAGTGCGCCGTAG
>OHAD01000257.1_pt1 | contig 64865 bp, 66 predicted proteins | sample 1577011 | NCBI WGS metagenome assembly OHAD01 (sample SAMEA3541510, study PRJEB24748) | human gut metagenome | biome: human gut; feature: human-associated habitat; material: faeces | place: China | collected 2012 | reverse complement strand
CCGCGAGAATTTAGAGGGTACTCCGCCTAATAATTTAGAGTGAACCTCTAAGCACCGGATAATTTAATATACCCAAAAAAGTAGTGGTATTTCTATATGTATTCGAGGTGATTTAAATGATTAAAAGATTTAATAAAAAAGGATTTACATTAGTAGAAATTATTGTTGTATTAGTTATTCTTGCAATACTTGCAGCAATTGCTGTTCCTTCTGTTTTAGGATATGTCGAAGAAGCTAAAAAAGAAAAATATATTGCAGAAGCTAAAGCTATTTACACTGTTATTCAGGTAGAAGAAGCTAGATTAGAAAATGAAATAGATTACACAGATAAAGGTGATTCATACCATAATATGGAAGATATGTATAAGAAACTACGTAATAATACAGCTGATAATCCAGATGGTGAAAATATTATTTCTAATAAAGTAGGTATTAAAAGTATGGACTGGATATATTCTAATGAATCTAAAGATGGTTATGTTTATCTTTTACATTGGACAAGTGATGATGGTAAAAAAATACAAGCAGAACTTTATAAGAATAAACAAGTTAAGATTACATCAATTGAATAATTTAAATTATTATAATTTTATTCTAAGAAGTTTATGACCATTCCTTATAAGAATGGTTTTTTTATGTAATAATTAAGAGAAAAATGTTGGATTATTAGAAATTTTATATATATGTGTTATAATATAGCCAAAAAAGGGGAATGGGCATATGAAGGAAAGATTGAAGAATAACAAGGGTTTTACGTTGGTAGAAATTATTGTTGTGTTAGTGATTTTAGCTATTTTAGCTGCTATTGCTGTACCTGCTGTTCTTGGATATGTAGATGAATCTAAAAAGACGCGCTATATTGAAGAAGCTCATTCTATTTATACAGTTATTCAAACAGAGGAAGCAAGGTATAAAGCTTTAGGCAATGAATTAAATGATGATACTTATAATAATACTGAGTATAAAAAAGAATTAACAGAAACAATAACAAAAAAAACGGGTATTCAAAATGTGACGTTTGGTACTTGTAGTCATATTGGAAAAGATAATGCAAAGTACTATGTTAATTTTAAAAATGATGATGGAAAGAATGTTTATTCTGTAATTAAAAGAAATAAAGATATAACAGTAAGTGTTAATTAGGGTGAGGAAGATGAAAAATAAGAAAGGTTTTACGTTGGTAGAGATTATTGTTGTATTAGTAATCTTAGCTATTTTAGCTGCGATTGCTGTACCTTCTGTAATTGGTTATGTAAATGAAGCTAAAGAGTCTCGCTATATTCAAGAGGCACATTCTATTTATACAGTTGTTGAAACGGAAGTGGCTAAGTATAAGGCAACAGATGATCCTAGTGAAAATGATATAGATAATTATATTAAAGATATATTGAGTGGTAATACAATTGATACTGCAGATAATAATCAATTAAAAGGCATTATTGCAAAAAAGACAGAGTTAGATGATGTTGATGTAGAAAGAAATGGTAATACTTATACAATGTATTGGATTAGTGATGATGATCATCATATTGAAGCTACATTAACAAAGAATAAGGATGTAAAGATTGTAAGTACTGATAGTAATCATAATTTTGATTAGATGAGGTTTTTATGGATTCAATTATTATTTTGATTTATGTATATATGTTTTTAATAGGAATGTGTGTTGCGAGTTTTATGAATGTTGTGATTGATCGTGTTCCTAGAAATGAGAGTTTTGTAAAGGGAAGGAGTCATTGTGATCATTGTGGTGAGACTTTAAAATGGTATGATTTGATTCCTATTGTAAGTTATATTTTTTTAAGGGGTAAGTGTCGTTATTGTCATACTTCGATTCCTATTAGAGGTTTTTTGATTGAAATTTTTGGTGGATTGATTGGTATGTTTTGTTTTTATCGTTTTGGTTTTAGTATTGAAACGATTTTAATGTTTGTAATTGCGATGATTTTACTTGCGATTACAATGATTGATTTTGATACAATGATTATTCCTGATGGTTTAAATATAGCCATGTTCATTGTTTCTATTGTTTTAATGTATGTAAGACATATGTCTTTGTTAGAAAGTATTATGGGTATGTTTTGTATTTCTGTACCAATGATTTTATTAAATGTTTTAATTGCTGAATCTTTTGGTGGTGGAGATATTAAATTAATGTTTGTCTCAGGAATAGCTTTAGGATGGAAGTATAGTTTACTTGCTGCTTTTATTGGGATTTTACTTGCAGGAAGTTATAGTATTTATTTATTGGTAAGTAAAAAGATTGATAAAAAAGGACATATTGCTTTTGGTCCTTATTTATCAATTGGTATTTTTATTGCTTTATCTTATGGTAGTGAAATTATAAGTTGGTATTTAAATTTAATGATGTAAAGAGGTGATAGAATGGCTACATTTAAATATATTTCGAAAGATATGTCAGCTAAAACAATAAGAGGAACGTTAGAAGCTGATGATCGAAATGATTTAGTGAGAAAGCTTAAAGAACAAAATTTGTTTTTAGTAAGTTGCCAAGATGTCACTAAAAAGACTGTTAATCAGTATAAAATGAAATTAAATGAATTATCAGCTTATTCTAGAGAAATAGGAACAATGCTTGCTTCTGGTTTATCTTTGATTCGTATTTTTTCTATTATGGTTCGAAGAGAAGATAATAAAAAAATAAAAAAAATTTATGAAAATATTTATGTAAAGTTACAACAAGGATATACTTTATCAGCAGCGATGGAAGCTCAAGGTGTTGCTTTTCCTAATTTAATGATTCAAATGTATCGTTCAGGTGAAGCAAGTGGGAATATGGATAAAACGGCTTTAACGATGTCTGATCAGTATTCTAAGGATCATCGTATTAAAGGTAAAACTAAATCAGCAATGATGTATCCTATTATTTTGATTGTTATTACAATTGCTGTTTTATTGATTGTTTATTTAGCAGTGCTTCCTTCTTTCTTTGATATTTTTCAAAATGTTGAGTTACCATTGATTACTAAAATCAATATTAGTATTTTTAAGTTCTTACAAGATTATTGGTATTTTGTAATTATGATTTTAGTAGGACTTGTTGCTATTTTTATTGCTTTATTAAGAGTAGATAAAGTTCGTTTTAAGGTAGATAAATTAAAAATAAAAATTCCTAAGTTTGGTAAATTGTTGATGACAATTTACACAAGTCGTTTTGCAAGAACTTTATGTTCTTTATATACTAGTGGGATGTCTATTGTAAATGCTTTAAATATTGCTAAAACAACGATTGGTAATGTTTATATTGAATCACAGTTTGACGGAGCTATTAAGAAATTAAGAAACGGGGAAAGTTTATCTCAAGCAATCAAGGACATTGATGGTTTTGATATTAAATTAACAAGTAGTATTTTTGTAGGAGAAGAAAGTGGGCGTTTGGAATCAATGCTTACTACTCTTGCAGATGATTTTGATTTTGAAGCAGAACAAGCATCAGAGAGAATGATTACCCTTATTCAACCATTAATGATTATCTTTTTAGCGGTTGTGATTTGTTTAATTATTATATCTGTATTATTACCAATTTATACATTGTATAACAATGTAGGAAATATGTAGGAGGAATTATGAGTTATATTGTATTTTTATCAACAAAAGGATTACAAATGGTTCAAGGAAATCTTTCAAAAAATAATATTCATATTTCTTCTTGCAAAGAATTTGAATTTGTTGAAGGAACAATGCTTGATGGGAATATTCTTGATGATCAACCTGTTAGAGATGTTTTACTTGATTTAAAAAAAGAAAATGTTGATAGTGTGAGACTTGTTGTCGATAGTGGACAAATTTTAGTGAAGTGTGCTGTTTTACCAAAAGTTTCTCATAAACAAATTCTTCAATTTGTAAAGGATGAATTTATTGACGTTGAAAGTCAATATACGGATTTATTATATGATTATGCAATCATAAAAGATAAAGTTGAAGGTAAAGAAGGTCAACTCGTTTTATGTGCGGCAATGGAAAGAGAGTTTTTAAAGCCGTATATTGATTTGTTTGATGAAATGGGAATTTCATTAGAATCAATTGATATTATGACAAATTCAATTATTAAATTAACAGAATCTATTCCTAAATTAACAAATCTATCTTATGTTTTAACAGTAATCAATGGACAAGATGTTATTCATTATTTATTTATTAATGGACAATATGAAATAGCTAATAGAATACGTATTTTCTCTGATCGTGGAACAGTTGCTTTTATTACTGAATTGTCCAATTCACTTACTAAATTAATGCAGTTTACTAAAGGTACTTATAAAGATGCCCAATTAGAAAAAATCTATTTTGCGGGGCTAGAAACTTATGAAGAAGATATGTTGATGTCAACTATTTCTTCTAATTTGAGTATTGAGACATCTCGTTTTAAACCAACAAACCATACTTGTAGTAAAGATAATAATTTTCCTATTCATAAATATTTATTTGTAGGAAGTTTATGGAGGAGATAAGATGGCAAGAAACAGTAACAAAGATATTGATTTTTTATCTGTCTATAAAACAAAGAAAAAAATAAATATAAATTCTAAAACACTCTTGCTTATAGCATTACCTGTTTTACTCATTCTTATTTTTGCGACAAGTACACTTTATTTAACAATCACTAATAGAAACTTGCAAAAGGATGTTGATACATTGCAAACACAAATAGAAGAGGCTCTTGCTGCAACAGCATCTAATACAAATTCGGATCAACAAAAAGAATTAAGTAAGCTCAATGAACAACTTACAAACTTACAAACAATTACACAAACATTATCAAAATACCCTCAAATTGATAAAGGTATTTTAGAAACAATTGATAAATCATGTAAGAACTTAACAATTGATTCAATATCATTTAATCAAGAAACAGGAGCTATATCACTTACTGTAACAGCTTTTAAAGTTAATGGTTGTGAAGAAACAGTAAGAACACTTAGAGAATCAGGTACTTTTAAAACAGTTGATTACAATGGGTATACTCAAGATGGTGGTGTTAGTGAAACAACGGAAACCGTAACAGATCCTACAACAGGTGCGACAACAACACAAACAGTAACGAATACGACACCAATTACTTATAAATCATCGATTACATGTACATTAGAAGGAGGTACGACAAGTGGACAAGATTAAAGATTCATTTAAAAAACTTTCTTCTAGAGAAAAGACATTGATTTATATATTAGTGATTTTATTGATTGTTTGTTTTGGATGGTTGATTTTATTACAACCACAATTAACATCACATACATCATTAAAGTCTTCAAAAGATAGTTTAGAATTACAACTTACTGAATTAAAAGTAACAAGTTCATCTTCTTCAACAGAAGATATCAAAACACAAATTATGAATATTAATCAAGAAATTAAAGTTTTAAATGATCAATTTTACAATCTTATGTCAAAAGAAGATATTGATCAATTGATTACAAATCTAACAATAGAACATAAAATCAGTCCTACTAATTTAACAATGTCTGAAATAACACAAACAGATTTATCAAGTAAAAAGAGTGATGATAATTCATCTGATAACGCAAATGATAATACAGATGAATCTAAATCATCCAATACTTTAGTTTATTCATGTGTTGTTACACAAACATGTAAAGGAACAAAAGCTAATTTACTCAATTTAATTGAAGATGTTAAAAATATGAGTGGCTTACATATTAATTCTGTTGCTTATGAAAATTCAACAGGTAACTTGGATTTAACAATTACATATACAGTTTATATGGTAGAAAAATAGTAAAAGAGGTGCAAACAATGAAAAATAAAAAGGGATCAACAATTGTATGGGCAATTACATTGATTATGGTTCTTGTAGTCATTGTAGGTGCCTCTTTGTCTTTTGCATATATGTCTTATAATCAATCTATTAAAAATAGAAATAAGACACAAGTTGAATTGATTGCTAATTCGGCAATTAAATCTCTAGCTGGTGCTATTGAAAATGATGAAAATAGTTCGCAGCTAATTCCAGATACAGGTAAACAAATTAATGTATCAAAGATGGAATGTTCTGTTCCTTATGGAACAATTTCAAATATTAAAATTAATCGAAAAAAAGAAAATTTAATTATTGCATCACTAAAAGCTAATTACCATGATGAAGATTATACAATTTATGCTTATTTAACGCAGTCTAACAATCAATGGAAATGTGTTCAATATGATACAAATGGAAATCGAGATATTTCTACTGATAGTAGCTCAAATGGAAATGATTCAGGGAATAATGGTAGTACAGATAATAATACAGGAAACAATAATGGTGAAGATAGTGGAAATACAAATAGTAATAAAGATGCAATCTCTTTAGTTAAGTATAAAATTGCAGCATTGTTAAATGCATATTATCAAAATGATAAAGATATTAATAAATTTAATGAGTGGTATCAACAAGAATGTCAAAATAATAATGTAAGTTTTGAAAATAAAAATGATTGGCAATTTAATAATGGAGGTTTCATCAATAGTATATTTGATCATCTTTATAATAAAGATGGATGTTTGATTTTAGATAATAGTTTATATGATAAAATTATTGAAGTTAATAAAGATTTAGGTTGGATTAAAAATTACCCACTATATTTGCATTTTAATCTAAATACATCTAATGGAGAATTCTTTTTAACAGCAAACGGTCAAAATAATAGTTGGAATTATAGCGAAACATATTTATTATTCATTGATAATCATATATACGTGAAGAAATCAGGTTCATTACAAACAAATGGTATGAGTGAAGAACAACTAGAGCAATTAATTCAAACCGATGATTGGCAAATGATTGAGTAGGAGGGATGAATATGAAAAATACAAAAGGTATGACACTTATTGAAGTAATCATCTCTCTATTAATTATTAGTACAGCATCTTTAATTATTGTGGTTGGTTTTGTTACTGCACTTAATCTTTTTACAGATTCTAATCATTATAAAGATGTAACAAATAAACAACAAAAAGCTTTAGTTGATGAAGAAAATAAAGATACAGATATTGATGTGGATGATACTTTAGCTAATTATTCTATTACTGTTAATGAGAGTGGTAATCCAATTATCGTCAATGGTACTTATAAAAAAGCAACAAGTAAAACATATAAGGATGTTAATCTTTCAAATTTTATTCCTAAAATTCAAATAAATGAAGCTGTGAAAGGAAGAAATATTTACAAAAATTATTGTACTATAATGGAAAATTTTTCAACATATTTAAAACAAAAAGGTGTTGCTTCAAATGACAAATTATTTGAGGGAAAAACAAATGGGTACATAAAAGAGTGGATGATGCAAAAAACAGGTGAAAATAAATCAGATTTTATTACTAATTTACCTAAATTATATGCAAGTATATATCCAGATATAGAATTAGATTCTTTATTAGATGTTATTGAAGAACATAATTCAAATTTTGAAAAAACGAAATATAAGTATATTACTCCTTGTATGTATATGTCAGATGAAAAAAGAAAAAGTTTAACATTTAAAGAATTTTTTGAAGATGGTGGCTATAAAAAGTATGTATACATTTTAGCTGGTGATAAGGCTAAAAAAGGAGATCGACCAACGGACATATGGGCTTTATTAGATAATACAAGTGTTAACAATAATCAGGATACTTGGTTAATCCCTGAAAGCGAGGTTTCAACAAAAAATATTTATGATGTAACTTATCAAAAATATTATACAAGTATTATAAATGATTCAAGGTGGGAACATTACACAACGTCAAAATAGAAAGAAGGTGGCTAAGATATGATAAAGAAAACAAATAATAAAGGAATGACATTAGTTGAAATTGTTGTTGTACTTTTAATAGCTTCTATTATTATGACAATTACAGGAGGAATCTTAGTCAACTCATTAGGTTATTTTGATACAACAACCAAGAAATCTTTAGATAAACAAACATTAGATGGTGTTCTAGATTTTATTAGCAATGAAATCACCTATGCAACAGATGTAAGAGTATCAAATACTAAACCAGATGATAGAGATTGGCATTATCTTTATGTATTAAAAAATGATAAAAATAAAGGTAGACTTTATCGTGATGGTAAAGCAGTTTTTGATGATGATTATTATATTAATAATCGAGATTTACAAATGGATGTTAGAGGTTTTACTACTAATGGATATCGTTTGGATTTAACACTTAAGTATTTAAATGGGACAGAAGAAGTATATTCAACAAAGAATACATATGAGCTAGTCAATTTTAATATTAATACAACTGATAAAACGACTTTATTTAGTAATATTTCTAGTACGACACAGTTATCAGAAAATACAAAACTTTATTATATAAAAGATGATTCGTCTAATAATAGCGATGATAATGAAAATCCAAAACCGACTCCATCTCCAACACCTGATGTAGGAGGAAATATGGTTGGTAATCAAATAAACTGCTTAAATACTTTGAATAATTGGGGAATGTATGCGGGCGCGACTAATTATCCAATAGGAGTGTTTGTATACCATAATAATTCTTGGTGGCAACTTATGGAAATTAACTGGAATTGTTTTGAACCTGGAAATAGAGATGGTGAGACAGTTAATAGATATTGGAAAAAGATAGATGATCAGTTTGATTATTCAAGTTATTATGAAGTTGGTGATATAGTTGTTAATAATGGAAAAAAGTATATATGTATAAAAACTTTTGGGGCAGGTGCAACTTTTTATTCAGCATATTATGATAAAAAAATATATATTGATTTAGGAGAAGATGCACCTGACAAATATACTACTGTGCATTGGAAAACATATTTTAAAGAGTATCAAGAAGGTGATGAAGAAAAATACGGAAAACATAATTGTAAACCATTGTGGCAAAATAATCTTACTACAGTTGCTGAAAAGTTAAAAAATTACGATCTTGATAAGGTAGAAAATTATTCTGATACAGGGTCTTATGCAATAGGAAGTATTGTAAAAGAAAAGTATTATAGTGAATCATCAAAGAATGGAACATATGATTATTGTTATTATTTAAAAGTTCTAGATGGAGTAGGAAAGCCGGGATCAAGTGCTTCATCTGGATGGCAAATACTTGATAATTCTTACCGTTCGAATAGTGCATATTTAAAAAGTGATGTAGTATATTGTGGTGGAATTGGATATATTAAAGCGAGCAATAATATTAGTTTTGATAATAATCCATCTAATAATATTTATCAAACGGGAATAAATTGGGATAAAATTGGAGGTTAACGCATGAAAAGTTTACCAATAGGTGAAGTATTAAAAGAATATGGGTATATTAATGAAGAAAAGTTACAGATTGCATTAGATGCCCAAAAGAAAGATAGAAGTAAAAGATTAGGGGAACATTTAATAGATTTAGGTTTTGTTAGTGAACAACAAATGTTAGAAGCTTTATCTGATAAATTAGCTGAGCCTTTAGTTTCATTGGATAATATAGATTTTGATATTAATGCTGTTAAAAAGATTCCTGAAGCAATGGCACAAAAATATAATGTCATTGGTTATGCTTTTAATGATAATGTGTTAACAGTAGCAACAAGTGATCCTTTAAATTATTATGGATTAGAAGATGTAAGACTTGTTTCAGGTTGTCGTATTAGTGTTTCACTTGCAACAAAAGCAGATATTCAAATTGCTATTGAAAGATATTATTCAGATGTTGATACTTTGAATTTAGTAGATGATATTGATGAATCGACTTTACCTGAAGTAGAAGAGGATCTAAATTTATTTGATGCGAATGAAGATGATACACCTGTTGTTAAATTATTAAATTCATTGTTAATTAGAGGATATAATACAAGTGCTTCTGATATTCATATTGAACCATTTGAAGATAAATTACATGTAAGAATGCGTATTGATGGAATGCTTGTTGATTATTTAGATTTAAATAAAAATATACAAGCGGCTTTGATTGTTAGAATTAAAATTTTATCTAACATGGATATTGCTGAAAAAAGATTACCTCAAGATGGTCATTTTATGGGAGTAATTGATGGAGTTGAATTAAATATTCGTGTATCTGTTATTCCTACCATCTTTGGTGAAAAGATTGTTATGCGTTATTTGAATTCTAATAGTACTATTGACCGCTTAAGTACTTTTGGAATGACAGAAGAAAACTTTAAGAAAATGAATCATATGATGTCTATGCCACATGGAATTATTTATGTAACGGGTCCTACTGGAAGTGGGAAAACCACAACACTTTATATGATCCTTGAAAAATTAGCTCAAGGACAAATCAATATTTCAACGATTGAAGATCCTGTGGAAAGAAAATTAAATCGTATTAATCAAATGCAAGTCAATACAATGTCTGGTCTTACATTTGATAGAGGATTGCGTGCTTTAATGAGACAAGATCCAGATGTAATCATGGTTGGAGAAACTCGTGATAAAGAAACTGCTGAAATTTCTGTTCGTGCAGCTATTACAGGACATTTGGTTGTCAGTACATTACATACGAACGATGCTATTAGTACGATTGTTAGGCTTGAAGAAATGGGTGTTGAACCTTATATGGTTGCTAACAGTTTAGTAGGTGTTGTTGCTCAACGTTTAATGCGAAAGGTTTGTCCTTATTGTAAAAAGGAAGTAGCTACTTCATTATCTGATCGTTTAGCTTTACAAGAAGGAATCAAATATATATCTAAAGGAACAGGCTGTCCTCATTGTAATCAAACAGGTTATAAGGGGAGAATTGCTATTCATGAAGTTATTGAAATAGATAGTAAAGTACGTAAAATGATTTCTAATCAAGAAGAAATAGATGATATTATGAAATATCTTGTTGAAGAACAAGGAGTAGAAACTTTAAGAGATCAAGCTTTAAAACTTGTTAAAGAAGGTAAAACAACAGTAGATGAATTCAATAAGATTATTGCTTATATTGATTAAAGGGGAATGTTATGGCAAATATTAATGATATTTTAAATGAAGCAAGAATTAAAGGATGTAGTGATGTCCATATTGGTGAAAATACAGGTATAACATTGAGACAAGATGGAAAACTTATTGAATTTGAACAAACTTTTAGTAATGAAGAAATAAAAGAAATGATTTTATCAATGTGTAAAGATCGAATTTTAAAGATTGTAGAAAAACATGAAGATGCTGACTTTGTCTATGTAAATGATTTAGGAAGACATCGTGTTAATATTTATTTTCAACAAGGTTATATGACAGCCGCAATTCGTATCATCAATGAACAAATCAAGACATTAGAAGAATTAAATTTACCTGATGTTTTACATAAATTGGCTTTACTTCCTCGAGGACTTGTTCTAGTAACCGGTCCTACAGGAAGTGGAAAATCAACAACTTTAGCAGCAATGATTGATTTTATTTCTTCAATGAGAAATTGTCATATTCTTACCATTGAAGATCCAATTGAATATGTATATCAACAAAAACAAGCTCTTATACATCAAAGAGAAGTCCATGAAGACGTTGATTCTTTTGATACAGCTTTAAAAAGTGCCATGCGTGAAGATCCAGATGTTATTCTTGTTGGAGAAATGAGAGACTATGAAACGATTCAAGCAGTTATTACTTTAGCTGAAACAGGCCATCTTGTATTTAGTACACTTCATACTATTGGTGCTCCTAAAACAATTGATCGTATTATTGATGTTTTCCCTCCTCATAAACAAGCTCAAATTCGTGCTCAATTAGCCTCTGTTTTACAAGCGGTTGTTACTCAACAACTTTTACCACTTGCAAGTGGTAAGGGAAGAGCAGCTGCTTTAGAAATCATGATTGCTAATGACGCTATTAAAAATTTAATTAGGGAAAATAAGGGTCATCAAATAGATACAATGATTCAAACTGGAAGAAATGAAGGAATGACAACATTAAATGCATCACTTGCTACTTTAGTAAATACTGGAAAAGTAAATCGTATGGTAGCAGAAAGATATTCTCTTGATGTTGGAGAATTAAGACAATTAATAAGATAGTTAAAAAGAATAAGCGAGTCTGCTTATTCTTTTGATTTGAGAAGGATGCAATTATTCATATATTGCATAACCTTTTATATATTCAAAAAGCAGCAGTATTAAAGATAGGTTTTAACACTGCTGTTTATTAAATACAAGTTCTTTTAGTGACACTACAAGAAATAATTACAAACTTGAATAACCTATTTTTTAGTAAGTTTTAAATTACTTACACACTTTTCTTGACAAACCCTTTGGTTTTTGAAAATAATTTTTTAATTCTTCAAATTCTTCAAAATCATATAGATGTTTTTGAAGATTACGAATTTGTTGTTTAGAAAAAGTGCTTATAAAATCACTGATATCTTCATGAAATTGCATTTTAATATACTTAATAATACTTTCCTTTGTTTCATCAAGAATACTATCTATTTCGTTATTTGCTTTTTCAGCTCTTTGGTTTGCTTCCTCCGCTTTTTTCTTCTCTTTCTCGGCTTTTTGATTCGCTTCTTTAATTTTTCTATCACGAGAACGAAGCAATATTTCATTATCTAAACGATCAAGATATTCTAGGTATGATTCTTCAGAAGATATATATTTGTCATGCATTTGTATCGCTTCCTTTATTCTATAATCTATTTCAATTTTATCATATGGTTTTTCGTTTTTAAAGAGATACATCAACTGATTAAAACTCGTCATTTCATTAATTACTTGATTGATATATTCGAGTTGAATAATTGTTATTTCCATGCGATTAAATGGATAGACAATATGATGTTCATCATCAACCATTCTAAAGTAACATTTATAAAGAGGTGCGTTATCTAAAATATGCCCATAACTGATAATTAATGATCTTACTACATGAGCACTAGTATAATCTTCTCCCTGTTTTACCTGTTGTCTTAAAAGTTCAGCATTATAAAGTTCAAAACGAACAAGTATCTCTTCATTTAAACCATAAGTTTGTAATTCGATATTGTAGAGATCACCTACATCATCAATAGCTAAAATATCTAAAATAAGTTTCTTTTCATAGAAATTTTTACCATATTGTTGTGCGTTTTTTAATTTAGTAGAAACAATCTCTCTGTCTAAAATAAGCTCTTGACAAATAAGGGTTCTAATTCTTTCATTTTCAACAAGCAAATGATGAAAATATAAATCATTTGAATATTTTTTAAAATTCTCTCTATTTTTGTTCATAAAAAGTCCTCCATTATTTATATTGACTTTTTATGAGTGTTTTTCTTTTTTTTTATCAAAAAATTAAAATTTTTAAGTTTTGAAGATGTTTTTTTAATTCTTCAAATTCTTTAAAATCATATAAATGATCTAAAAGATCAAAAATTTGATATTTAGAAAGAGTATTTATAGAACTGCTTATATCTTCATGAAATTTTAGTTGAGAGTATCTGATAATGCTTTCTTTTGTTTCATTGATTAGATTTTCATATTTTTTATTTGCTTCTTCAAGCTTTCTATCACGAGAACGTAAAAGTATTTGATTATCTAACAAGTCAAAGTATTCTAGATATTCTTTATATAAATTATACATATTTACCACTTCCTACTATCTATAATAGCATATTTTAAATAAATAAAGAATATGTAAAATAAATTTTTAAAGTGGAAATAAATGGATTTAAAAGAGATTATTATATTAATTTGTTGAAAGATACATGATACAATAGGGATAGGTGATTTTATGAAATTAGAACTTTTAACATATGAAAAAGAAAATCTTCCATGTGGTTGGAAACCTTATTATATATATTTAATCATGGTCGATCATATAGAAGTAGGAAGAATTGTTTTAAGAGAAGGCAGTAATGAAGAAAGATATTATGATGGACATATTGGTTATACGATAGAAAAGGAATACCGAGGGCATCATTATAGTAAAGATGCTTGTTTATTATTGTTTGATAAAGCAAAAGAAAAAGGATTTAAACAATTAATGATTACATGTTCTCCTGATAATGTAGCAAGTCGTAAGATTATTGAGTCATTGCCATTTAAGTATCTTGAAACAAAAGAAGTACCTGCATGTTTGAAGAAAGATTTTGATCAAGGTGATTATATAAAAAGAATATATTGTTTGGATTTGGAGGAGTTATGAAATTTATACATTTAGCGGATTTACATTTAGGTAAAATTATTTATCAAAATAATCTATTAGATATTCAAATTGATTTATTAAATCAAGTGATGAATTATATGGTTCAAAAAAAAATAGATACTTTAGTAATTGCTGGAGATGTTTATGATCGTGCGATTGCCTCTAAAGAAAGTATAGTTGCTTTAAATCATTTTTTAGAAGCAATGATTTTACATTATCATAAAAAAGTATTGATCATTTCAGGAAATCATGATAGCAGTGAAAGACTTGATTTTGCAAGTTCTTTACTTCAAAGTCAAGGTTTGTATATTGTTTCTTATCCTGAAAAAGAAATAAGACCAATTGAAATAGAAGGTGTTTATTTTTATTTGGTTCCTTTTTTTAAACCTTCTTATATACGTTATTTATATGAAAAAGATGATTTAAAAACGTATCAGGATGCTTTTGCATATTATTTAAGTCAACAAACATTTGTTGAAGACCATCCTAAAGTTCTTGTAACACATCAATTTATTGCGGGAAATAAAGAAGTGATTAGAAGTGAAAGTGAAGTAATTCTTTCCGTGGGTGGTAGTGAAATTATTGATGTTGATTTATGTAAAGATTTTGATTATGTAGCTTTAGGTCATATTCATGCAAGTCAAAAAATTAAATATGATTATGTAAGATATGCAGGAAGTTTAATGAAGTATTCATTTGATGAAGTTCATCAAAAAAAAGGAATGGTTGAAGTAACTATTGATGAAACTGGGGTTTCTACGCAAATTATTCCTTTAAAGCCACAAAAAGATCTAGTGAAGGTCGTTGGAAAATATGAAGATGTTTTACATTATCCAAATAACGAAAATGATTTTGTAGCGGTAGAATTATTAGATAAACAAGTCATTGGTCATGCATATGATTTTTTAAAAGAAAAATACCCTTATTTATTACAAATTACTTATCAATCACTAGAAAAACTTAAAACAAATCAAACAGCTTCTTCCTTAGATGTTGAAAAACAATCTCCAATAGAAATATTTAAAGAATTCTATGAAAAAATGAAAGGTGAAGCAATGAGTCAAGAAAGTGAAGAAATTATTCAACAATTACTAGAGGAGGTAAGTGAAGATGATGCCCATTAGCCTTACATTATCAGCGTTTGGACCTTATCCAGATACAATCACAATCGATTTTGAATCATTTCAAGAAGATGGTCTCTTTTTAATTACAGGGCCTACAGGTAGTGGAAAAACGATGATTTTTGATGCCATGATCTTTGCCTTATATGGTAAAACAAGTGGTCAAATTAGACAAACGGACAGTTTAAGGTGTGATCATGCCTTAAATGAAATTCCTACTTTTGTTGAATTTTCATTTTCTTTGCATCAACAAAATTATACAATTAAAAGAAATCCTAAATATTATCTAGAAGGGAAAAAAACACCTAAACAACCTTCAGCGTTACTTATTTTACCAGATGGCAAAATGGTCGAAGGTATTAAAGAAGTCAATCAAAAAATGATTTCTTTATTAGGGGTCGATGATCAACAATTTAAACAGATTTGTATGATTGCTCAAGGAGAATTTACAAAATTGATTATGGCTTCAAGTGATGAAAGAGAAAAAGTATTAAGAGAGTTATTTCATAGTGAGACGTATCAAAAGTTAGAAGAAAAACTTAAAGTTCATCTAAAAACGTATCAGGATAAATATGATTTATTATTGAATAAAAGGAAAGATTTGATGCAAGAATTACAAGTTGAAGATCATCAAGAATATTTATCTAAACAAACAAAACTTATCGCAAGTCAACAAAAAGAATATGATGATTTAAAAAAAGATTTAGATCAAAAGAAACAACAATTACAACTCTATCGCTTGCAAAATCAACGATTAATACAATTAAAAGATTTAAAACAACAATTTCAAGATTTAAAGAAACAAGAAAATGATTATCAAGAATTAAATAAAACTGTAGATACTTTAAAAAAAGCACAAGAAACAAATTATTTATATATTTCTTATATTAAACAACAAAAGAAACTTCAAACCTTAAAATTAAATCAAGAAGATTTTTTAAAACAATTAAAAAAACTTGAAAAAGATTATCAAGAAAAAAAGGTACAAGCAGATTTTCTTGACTACAAACAACAAACAAAAGAAAAATTACAAAACCAAATTCAAGAAACGAAACAATTAATCAATCAAATCTATCAATATCAAAATGATTATCAAAACTTACAAACTCTAAAACAACAATATAGAATGTTAGATGAAGAACATAAACTCTTTTTAAAAAAGAAAGAAAAATTTGAAAATGGGCTGCAAAGAGATCAAGAAAGAATCCAAAGTGAACAACAAGTACAATCTAAATATGAACTGATCAAACAACAATATGTTCGTTTAAACGAACAAAAAGTAAAAGTTCATCAATTGTCGGATTATTATGATCAAATACTCAAACTTAATGAAAATAAAAGTGATTTACAAGAAGAGTATACAGTTGTTGAAAAACAAGTTGATCATGAAAAAATGCAATATAATCAAATGGAAAAATTGTATTTTAGAAAACAAGCAGGTATTTTTGCATTACAATTAAAAGAGGATCAACCATGCCCTATTTGTGGCTCTTTACATCATCCTCATCCGGCACAAATTGAAAAAGAAGATATAACAAAAGAAAAATTAGATCAACAAGCTAAAAAAGTAAAACAACAAGAACATAGGTTACAAGATATCTTACAAAAAATACTCTTGTCTAATCAAAAAAAGGAAATGCTTGTTAAACAAACAAAACAACTTTCAAGTGAACTTAATATTCAAGAAGAGATATCTAAAGAAATCTTTATTAAAGAATTAGATCATTTATCAAAAGATGAAAAAAGAATGAAAAAAGAATATCTTGAATTACAAGATGAACTTAAATATATTCAAAAGCTTAAAAAGAGTGTGGCTCTTTCATTGAAAGATATGTCTACTTATGAAAGTAAAGAATTAAAACAAGCACAAAGTCTAGAGAATATTCAAGTACAAATTCATCAATTATCTGGTAAATTAGATGATTCACTGCGACAATATGAAATTGGAGAAGTTAATAAAAATTATCAACAAGTTCAAAAAGAATATCGTCAACTTTCATTAGAAATAGAAACTATTCAACAGGATTATGAAAAGGTCAAAAATAAATATCTTGAAATAAAAACAAAAATTTCGTCATTGAATCAACAAATTATTCAAGAACAAGAAATATATGATGAATTAGATAATAAATATCATACTGCTTTAGATGCATTTATAAATGAAGAAGAATTTTTAAATTTAAAAACACAAATCAATCAAATCAGTATCTTGGAAAAGAAATATCAAGATTATTTAATTTCTTTAAAGAGTTTAAATGAACAGATTATTTCATTAGAAAATGAAGTCAAAGATTCAACATATGTTGATTTATCTTCTTTAAGTGAAACAATTAAAGAAGTAAATCAACAATTGAGAGAAAAAAATGATGATTTAGAAAAATTAAAAATAGATTATTCATTAAAAGAAAAAATGATCAAAGATATTCAAAAAATCAATCAACAATTAGAAAAAGATGAAGATACTTATCAAAGATATTTAGATCTTTATAATCTAGCAAGTGGTAAAAATAATGCAAGAGTGTCGATTGAAAGATATGTACTAGCAACTTATTTTGAAAATATGTTGATTTATGCCAATGTGATCATGAAACAATTGAGTCAAGGAAGATATCAATTATTAAGGAAAGATGATGCAGGTAAAGGAAGAAGTCAGCAAGGGTTAGAATTAGATGTTTTTGATCAAGAAAGTGGAAATATTAGAAGTATTAAGACACTTTCTGGTGGGGAATCCTTTAAAGCGGCTTTATCTCTTGCTTTAGGACTTTCAAGAATGGTTCAAGATTATGCTGGAGGAATTGAATTAAATACGCTTTTTATTGATGAAGGGTTTGGTTCTCTAGATAGTCAATCATTAGATCAAGCAATGAATTGTTTAATGGAATTGCATCATGAAAATAAATTAATTGGAATCATCTCACATGTTAGTGATTTAAAAGATCGTATTGAACGACAACTTGTAGTTGAAAGAAAACAAAAACAAAGTGTGATTTGGATGATCTAATCTTGCTTGTTTATCATTTCTATAGTAAAATAGAGGAGCATTTTAGAGGAGGAAAAAAGATGGCAAATAACAAGAAAAATGAAGCTATTACTGCTAGAGATGTTGATTTTGCTAAATGGTATACAGATGTATGTCGTAAAGCTGAATTAATGGATTATAGTGGTGTGAAAGGGTTTATTATTTATCGCCCTTATGGATATGCTTTATGGGAACAAATTCAAAATCATATGGATAAAAAATTTAAAGAAACAGGACATGAAAATGTTTATATGCCGATGTTGATCCCTCAATCTTTATTACAAAAAGAAGCTGATCACGTAGAAGGTTTTGCACCAGAATGTGCCGTTGTTACAAAAGGTGGTTTAAATGAATTAGAAGAAAATTTGATTATTAGACCTACTTCTGAAACATTGTTCTGTGAACATTATGCAAAAATTGTTAATTCTTATCGTGATTTACCAAAATTATATAATCAATGGTGTTCAGTAGTACGTTGGGAAAAAACAACAAGACCATTTTTACGTGGATCTGAATTTTTATGGCAAGAAGGGCATACAATTCATGCCAGTGAAGAAGAAGCAAGAAAAGAAACTTTACAAATGTTAGAAATTTATCGCTCTACTGCACAAGATTTACTTGCAATTCCAATGGTTACTGGACGTAAAACTGAAAGTGAAAAATTTGCAGGGGCTGAAGAAACTTATACAATTGAAGCTTTAATGCATGATGGAAAAGCTTTACAATCAGGAACATCTCATTATTTTGGTCAAGGTTTTGCAAAAGCTTTCGATGTTAAATTCTTAAATAAAGATAATAAACAAGAATATGTTTATCAAACTTCTTGGGGAGTATCAACACGTTTACTTGGAGCAATCATTATGGTTCATGGAGATGATAATGGACTTGTTTTACCACCAAGAGTGGCACCAATTCAAGTGATGATCGTTCCAGTTATGCAACATAAAGAAGGTGTTTTAGATAAGGCTTATGAAATTGAAAAACAATTAAAAGCAGCTGGACTTCGTGTTAAAGTGGATGCGAGTGATAAAACACCAGGTTATAAATTTGCAGATGCTGAAATGAGAGGAATTCCATTAAGACTTGAAATTGGACCTAAAGATATTGAAAAAGGACAATGTGTCTTAGCTAAAAGATTAGATGGTACAAAAGAAACATATGCTTTAAATGAAGAATTACCAAATACGATTCATCAATTATTAGACCAAATTCATGATGAAATGTATGCAAAAGCATTGAAATTTAGAGATGAAAACATTAGAACTGCGAAAACATATGATGAATTTAAAGAAATCTTAAATACTAAAGCAGGATACATTCGTATGATGTGGTGTGAAGATGAAGCTTGCGAATCTCAAATTAAAGAAGAAACAGGGGCTACATCTAGATGTATCAAAGAAGACGAAGAAGCATTTGGTGATGTTTGTCCAATTTGTGGTAAACCAGCTAAAAAAGTTGTTTACTTTGCAAAAGCTTATTAATTTGTATAAAGGAGTAATCGTTAAGATTGCTCTTTTTTATTAAGCTTTTTATAGAGAGAATTTATATAAATGTGTATAATGAATTTGTAAATGTTTGGATAAATAGGTAGAAGTAACGAATAAAGAAGAGGTTGTTCAATTAAATAAATTAAAAAGAAAAACAGGCCTATTTTTTATTATAGTGATGGGTATCATGTTTATTTGTTTTAATTCAATTTGAAGTAAATAAAGAAAAAATAAGTGCAAGTTATACTGCAGAAGATACTGTTCGAAAAATAGAAACACAACTTAGAAGATATTTAGAAAATTCTGAAATGTTTAAAAATATTATATCTTCAAAACATACAATCAGTGATGAACAGTTTAATCAGCTTGCAAGTTATATAAAAAAATAAAAATATTATTGAAGCATATGAATTAGCACCTAATGGGATTGTTGAATGCTGAAATTACGATTACTCTTTTAGAAGATATGGGATTAATAGTTGAACGTGTTGAAGATGGGATTCAATGTTTGGCCAAAATGGAACAAATGCCTGCTAAAAGCTATGATTTGATTTTAATGGATATTCAAATGCCTCATATGGATAGTTATAAGGCAACACAAACTATTCGTCAATTGTCAAATAAAGACAAAGCCACGATTCCTATCATTGCTTTAATAGCTAATGCCTTTGAGGAAGATAGAAAAAAGGCGATTGCTCAAGGGATGAATGGACATATATCAAAACCAATAGATGAAAAAGGCCTTCTTTCAATTCTTAAATAACACAATATAAAAGAAGTATATATTCGATATATATTTCTTTTTTTATTGACAAAAGATATAAAATCTCCTATAGTTGATGTGTCAACTATAGGAGAAAATATGAATTTATCACGCTTAATTTCTATTCTTCATAATCAAAAAAATAGTTATATGAATGTCCAACTTAAAGAGTTTGGTTTATCCCATGGACAAGCGATTACTTTAAAAATTATTTATGAAGAAAATAATATCAAACAAGAAGATTTAAATAAAAGATTACAAATTGATAAAAGTGCAGTTACGAGAATTTTAAAAACATTAGAAGATAAGGGATTTATTATTAAAAAAACAGCAAAAGAGGATAAAAGAAATCATGTTTTGTCTTTAACTTCTAAGGGAAAAGAATTATATCCTAAAATTAAAGATGTCATTAAAGAGACAACAGAGATGATGATTAAAGATATTGATCAAAATGAGCTTATTCTTTTAGAAGAACTTTTATTAAAAATGAAAATGAATTTGGAGGATACGTATGAAAAATGATGATAAGATGGGGACTAAAAATATATTACCTTTATTAGTAGAATTTTCAATTCCAGCTATTATCGGAATGCTTGTTAATGCAATTTATAATATCGTTGATCGTATGTTTATTGGAAATGCTCCAAAATTGGGGTCAATTGGTTTAGCAGGAATTAGTATTTGTTATCCTGTAACTCTTGTTTTAATGGCCATTTCTTTAATGATTGGAATGGGTGGAGCCACTCGTTTTTCAATAGCGTTAGGACAAGGTAAAAAGGAAGAAGCTGGAAAGTATATGGGAAATGGTCTAACTTTAACAATTATTTTAGGCCTAGTCTTTATGATTTTAGGAAATGTTTTTTTAGCACCAATGTTACGTTTATTAGGTGCTTCAAAAACTGTTTTGCCTTATGCTGAAAATTATTTAAGTATTATTTTATATGGTGCTGTTTTTCAATGTATTGCAATGGCAGGAAATAATTTTTCTAGAGCTCAAGGAAATCCTAAAAATGCCATGATTTCACAATTGATCGGAGCAGGGTTTAATATTTTATTTGACTATATTTTAATTTGCATTTTCCATATGGGAATGAAAGGAGCTGCTTTTGCAACGATTGGTGGACAGTTTTTAAGTGCTTTATGGCAACTTGCATTTTTATTTGGAAAAAGAACGATTATTCCTTTAAATACAACTTTATTGAAATTACAGTTGAATATTTCAAAACAAATTATTCAAACAGGAATACCTGCATTTTTAATGCAAATATCGAATAGTGTTTTAAATATTATTTTGAATGCGTCTCTTGTTAAATATGGTGGAGATTTAGCGTTAAGTGCTATTGGTATTGTTACAAGCATTCAAACATTGATTTTAATGCCAATTACTGGTTTGATGCAAGGTCAACAACCATTGATTTCATATAATTATGGTGCTTTAAAAATGGATCGTGTTAAAGAAACATTAAAATACGCAATTATAGGTGCTACAATGATTGCTTTGATTGGTTTTATCGCAGTACAATTTTTTACAAAAAGTATTGTCTATATGTTTAATGATGAAGCAGATGTTGTAAAATTATGTAGCCATGCTTTACATATTTGGTTTATGTGTTTACCGGTTATTGGTGCACAAGTAATGTGTGCAAACTATTTTCAAGCGATTGGTAAGATAAAAATATCAAGTGTTTTAAATTTATTGAGACAAATTATTATTTTAATTCCTTGTATCATAATTTTTTCATCGATTATAGGTTTAGATGGTATTTTTATAGCTGTCCCTGTTGCGGATCTATCAGCGTTTATTATTACTGTTTTATTATTAAAAAATGCCTTAAAAAAAGAAGCCTGAGCTTCTTTTTAATTATATCTTTTTACAACGAATTGATTCAATAACAGGTTGATTTTCTTTTTTTACAGTTCCATTATTATCTTCTACTTTTACATCTTTACAAATTTGATCAACAATGTCCATGCCTTCATAAACATAACCAAAAACAGCATATTGACCATCCAAATAAGTAGAATCACTTTGAACAATAAAGAATTGTGAAGAAGCACTATCATTATCTTGACTTCTTGCCATAGAAAGAGCTCCACGTGTATGACTTAAAGGATTTTTTACCCCATTATCTGAAAATTCTCCCTTAATTATTTCTTTACTTCCACCAGTGCCATCTCCTTTAGGATCTCCACCTTGAATCATGAAACCATCAATAATACGATGAAAAGTTAAATCATCATAAAACTTTTCTTTACTTAACTTTACAAAGTTTGTTACTGTAATTGGTGCTGTATCAGCATCAATTTCAGCATAAATTGTTCCATAATCTTTAACTTTAATTTCAACTTGATAATTTCCTGATAAAGTTTTTGTTTTTTTAGTTGCTTTTTCTGTTGTTGTTTTAGAAGAACATCCAGCAATGGAAACAACAGTCATTAAAACTAAAAGTACTTTTAGCATTTTTTTCATTCATTTCACCTCTTTCAATATTATAACAAATATGAATTATGAAAAAAAGATACTCAATAAGACTTGATTGTGCTAAAATACATGAAAGAGGTTTTAAAGATGAGAGAAAAAAGAATTGTATTAGTAAATGATGTAACAGGATTATCAAGATGTTCAGTAGCCTGTCAATTGCCAATTATTTCAGCTATGGGAATTGAAACAGCTTTTGTACCAACAGCAATTTTATCTATCAATACATACCATAAAGATTTCTTTTTTGATGATTATACATCAAAGATGAATGATTATATTGAAACATATAAAAAAATGAATATTGATTTTGATGGAATATGCAGTGGCTTTTTAGGATCTGCGAAACAAATAGAAATAGTAAAAGAATTTTTTAAAGATTTTAAAACAGAAAAAAACTTTATTTTAGTAGATCCAGTCATGGGTGATCATGGAAAACTTTATCCGACTTATACGCGAGAAATGCAAGAAAAAATGAGAAAACTCATGCCTTATGCGGCAATTGTTACACCTAATTTAACAGAATTGTGTGCTTTGATTGATGAAGCTTATCATGAAACAAGCAATGAGCAAGAACTTAAGCGCATGTGTGAAAAATTAAGTCAAATGGGTCCAAAAATGATTGTAGTAACGGGTATTTCTATTGGTCATCAAATTTTAAATTTTGTTTATAACCATGGAAAAGTTGAAAAAATCTATGCAAAACGTATTGGAGAAGATCGTAGTGGCACAGGAGATGTTATTTCTGCAGTAATTGCAGGAAGCTATTTGAAAGAGCAAAATTTTTTAGAAGCTGTTAAAAAATCAACAGATTTTGCTTCTAAATGCATTCAACATTCTGTAGATATTGATGCTCATCCACATATGGGATTATGTTTTGAACCATTATTAAAAGAATTGGGGGATTAAGATGATATTATATACATTATATAAAAATAGTTATATTGATATTGCACATTTAGAAAGTACTAAAGGGATTACATGTTATGTTAATTCGACAAATCGTTGTACATGTTCATGTACATTTTGTTTAAGACAAACAAAGGAAATGATTGAAAATAATTCTTTATGGTTAAAAGAAGAACCAACGGTTGATGAAATTATTCAAGAATTTGAAAAATATGATTTAAATGATTTTAAAGAAATTGTTTTTTGTGGTTTCGGTGAACCACTTATAAGACATGATGATTTAATGAAAGTTGCTAAGTATTTAAAAGAAAGAAGACCCGATCTACCTACAAGAGTGAATACCAATGGGTTATCTTCTTTATATAATAAAAGAGATATTACGCCTGAATTTAAAGGATTGTTAGATACTGTTTCTATTAGTTTAAATACAAGTAATAAAGAAGATTATTTAAAACTTACAAGAAGCCAATATGGAATTGATTCATTTGATGAATTATTAGATTTTGCTAAAAAATGTAAAGCCTATGTGCCTCATGTTGTTTTAACGATTGTTGATACAACAATTCCTGAAAAAGATGTAGAAATTTGTAAACAGATTGCTCAAAATATTGGGGTAACTTTAAGAATAAGACCATTTGAAGATTAGTGAGGAAAGAAAAAATGATGCAATTATCTCGTGAAGAAAGATTACTTCATATAGGAAAAATGACCAATGTAAGAGATTTAGGTGGTTATGAAACACAAGAAGGATATTATACAAAATCACATAAATATGTTAGAAGTACATGTCCAAGTGGGATCAGTGATGATTTAAAAGAACAATTTTATCAATATGGTATTCGCACTGTCATTGATTTAAGAAGTGATTATGAATTAGTTCATCAACCGCATAGTTTAAAAGGGTATAAAGATATAGAGTATTATCATATTAATTTACTACAAAATGAAAATATGTCAGTATTACCAAATGATATTAAAGACTATCAAGATTTAAGTGGTTTTTATATTTTTATGATTGAAGCGAATAAAAAACAATTAAAAAAAGTATTTAATATCTTTTTAAACCATCCCTATGACTGCACATTATTTAATTGTTCTGCAGGTAAAGATCGTACAGGCGTTATTGCATGTATGTTATTAGATCTAGCGGGATGTCATGAATATGATATTGTTAAAGATTATTCAGAATCTTATGAAAATAATATGGCAATGATTAAACAATTGGAAGAAATGATACCAAGTGAAGATGAAAAATTCTTAGGTTCTGATCCAAGAGTGATGATGAAATTTATTGCGTATTTAAGAGAAAATTATGGTAGTACTAAAGGATATTTATTAAATATTGGTTTTAGTGATGAAGAAATTGAAGAAATTAAAGAAAATTTCATAATTTAAAAGAAAAAAGGCCTCCTATTGTCATATATAAACATAGGAGGTTTTTTTATGAAGGCATTAACGTTTAAAGAAAAACAAGATGTTTTAGAAGATCTATTTAAAAAGTATCACCGTGCTGTTTTACAACTTAAATGTTTAGAAGAAAGGAATTTTTATCCATCGATTCAATTTGATACCGTTAAAGAAAAGAAGATGTATTATCAAGATAAAGGAAGTCAATTGAATGATCAATTGGTGTTAAAAGAAGAATTAGAGAAAGTTATTGCAACATTTGAATTTATTTTAGATTGTTTATCGATGGAGAGTAAAATTATTATTGAAAAAGAATTTATAGAGAGAGTTGGTAAAGATTGGTGGATTGATTATTATTCTCGGAGTACATACTATCGTCTTAAAACAAGGGCCATGGAAGAAACTTTGTTCTATTTTAGTTGTTTATAAAAATTATAAAGTTTAAATATAAAGCAAAGAATAACCAAAGAATATAAGGAATATTTAGATAAAAACTTTTTGGATTAATTTTTTTAAAAATGATCAACATATAAATAACAGTAAGAATCAAAGCTATTAAAATCATTAATGAAAGAAAATAATTATGAAGATTAAAAAAGAAAAGTGGCCAACAAAAATTAATAAATAATTGAAAAGAGTAGACAATTAAGGCGTTTTCACGTTTAGGGTCATGACTGATATAAATAAAATAACTAGAAATTCCCATCAAAATATAAAGAAGGGTCCAGACAATAGGAAATAACCATCCTGGAGGAGCCAATAAGGGGGTATTTAAATTGCTATATGTTTCCATTTGATTATTTGTGATAAAAGCGCTTATAGCACCTACTAATAAAGGAATAATCAAACTAATAATGAATGTTCTTTTTTTCATAATGTTCACCTAGTTTAGTATATCCCTATTTATTTAAAAATATACTTTCAAATCATGAATGAGATGTTATATAATAGAATATATTGGAGAAAGAGGTAATTATGAAATTAGTAAGTTGGAATGTAAATGGAATAAGAGCATGTTTACAAAAAGGTTTTTTAGATAGCTTTTATCAATTAGATGCAGATATTTTTTGTGTTCAAGAAACTAAAATGCAAAGAGGTCAAGCAGATTTAGAGATTGAAGGGTATCATTATTATTTAAACAGTGCTGTTAAAAAAGGGTATAGTGGAACACTTATTTATAGTAAAGAAAAACCATTGAATGTTTTTTATGGAATGAATAAAGAAGAACATGATCAAGAAGGTAGATTAATTACTTTGGAATTTGAAAATTATTATGTCATTACTTGTTACACTCCTAATAGTCAAAATGAACTCAAACGTCTATCTTATCGTATGAAATGGGAAGATGATTTTTTAACGTATCTTGAAAGTTTAGATAAACCAATTATTTTATGTGGTGATTTAAATGTTGCTCATCAAGAAATAGATTTGAAAAATCCTAAATCAAATCGTAAAAATGCAGGTTTTTCTGATGAAGAAAGAGAAAAAATGACTCAGTTATTAAATCATGGTTTTATCGATACGTATCGTTATCTTTATCCTTTACAAGAAGGTGTTTATTCTTGGTGGTCTTATCGTTTTAAAGCAAGAGAAAAAAATGCGGGATGGCGTATTGATTATTTTATTGTTAGTGATAGCTTAAAGGATAAGATTATTGATGCAACAATTGAAACAGAGATTATGGGAAGTGATCATTGTCCTGTAACTCTTACAATAGATCTTTAGCGGAGGTGTATTATGAATATAATACAAATGATTAACGTTTCACCACTAGTCACAATTTCTATTATTGCCTTGACTATTGATCTAACGATTTTTGGTTATTATTATATTAAAGCAAAGCATTAAAAAACTGCTACGTTTATTTGTAGCAGTTCTTTTTATTTTTCTAAATGTTTACAACTGTAATAAGAAGGAATACCATCTTTATAAGTAACATGTACTTCACCTTGAATAAGTGGATATAAATATTCATATAGTTCTTGAGTAATATCATTTCCTTCTTCATTGATCCATTCTACAGGAATTTTTTGTTCATAGTTAGCAACTTCTCTTACATCAGTAGAAATATAATCGATTTCATAAGGATGATTAGAAAGACGCTTAAATCCCATTACATGACCAGAAACGTTTTCTAAAGCTTTATCGATAGCTTTAGAACCAATAACAAATGATTCATTTAAATCTGTTTTACTAGCAATGTGCATAGCACATCTTTGTAAAACGTTTAATTCAATACTTCTAACTTTACATCCAAATTCTTTAAATACAAGAGATTCAAGTAATTTTCCTGTTCCTGAATGTAAGACGTGTCCAAAAGCATCTTTTTTAGCGTATTTACTATCATCATCTAAGAAGTGACCGTTTTGATCTCTGATACCTTCAGATACAGCAATGACAACACATCGTTTTCTTTTCATGACTTCATGAATATCTGCTAAAAACTTATCTTTATCAAAAACAACTTCTGGTAAATAAATAAGATCAGGAGCTACATTATATTCATTTCTCGCAAGAGCAGCAGCGGCAGTTAACCACCCTGCATTTCTTCCCATGATTTCAATGATTGTAACGGATTGTAATTGATAAATTAAACTATCATGTACAACTTCTAAGATAGAAGCAGCAACATATTTAGCGGCAGAACCAAATCCTGGTGTATGATCTGTTCCCATTAAGTCATTATCGATGGTTTTAGGAATACCAATAAAATGAATATCACTATTAATATATTTAGCGTAATCATCTAATTTCATAACAGTATCCATTGAGTCATTACCACCAATATAGAAAAAATCAGTGATTTCTAATTCTTTTAAAATTCTAAACAATTTAACATAAGTATCTTCGTCATCTTGAAAAGTAGGTAATTTATAACGGCAAGAACCTAAATACATGGCAGGTGTTTGTTTTAAAGCATTGATTTTATCACCATCATCAAATTCTTCTAATAAATCCATATATCTACCTTCGAGTAGACCTTTGATACCATTGATCATCCCATAAACATTTTCAAATTCTTGAGATGCTTTAGCACGATGAATAATCCCAGCAAGACTAGCATTAATTGCGATTGTGGGTCCTCCAGATTGTCCAATAATACAGTTTCTTTTCATATTCTTCTTGTCTCCTTTAACGCCTTTATTCTATCAAATACCCGCATTAAAGAAAAGTAATCTTCTAGTCTTTTTGTCTTTTTTTGATGAAAATAAGGATAATGATTAAAACAAGTAAAATGATGAGAGTTATAAAATAAAGTAATAAATGATTATTTTCTTTTTTTGAAATGATATGAAAAGATAAAGCTTTTTCTTCAATAAAAAGTTCAAAGAGATTAATTGTTACTACATTTTGTTGATATTTGCCAACATTGCTGGAAATAATTGTACCTGGCATAGTAATTTTAAAAGAGCAGGTAGCATTACTAGAATTTAAAAGTTGTAAAGTATTTTTATAATGATTCAATTCTGAAGTATCGAGCATATTTTTAGGAATATCAATAGATAAAATATATTTATTATTTTGTTTTGTAAGCGTAGAAATTTCTTTAATAAAAGAAGTAGGAGATTCTATCGAAAGTGAAGAATCGGTTTGTTTTTTTATTGTCCAATCTTTAAAAAAATCATAATCCAATAATTGTTTTTTTATTTGTGAAATAGACATGCTATATTTTTCTAAAATTTGAGGCTCTATTGTAAGTTCACCATAAAGAGTAGGTTTTTTTATTTTAGAATAATTTAAAGAAACTAAACAGTCTACACAGCCAGTAAGTAAAAAAGTAAAAGATAAAGTTATACAAATTTTTAGTATTTTTTTCATAGAATCCTCCAAATAAACAATAGGTTTTGTTATAATTATTAACAATTAAATACATTTTTAGTTCATATTTCTGTATTAAAATAAATTAGGTGATAGAAATGAAAATCGATATTGTTTATACAACAAAATCTAAATATATAAAGTGTGTCGCTGATGAAATGGCAAGGTGGGTCAAAACACATGCTCAAGATTTAAATCATTATCATAGCGATCATGATGTTGATTTACTTGTTATTGGGTTTGATGATACGTTATTTGAAGATAAACAGTTGCTGGAATTTATACAATCATTAAGTCGGCAAAATGTAAAAAATCTAGCATTGATCAATTGTTTTTTTATTAATAGCAAAAGATTGATGAAAGTAATTCATCTTTGTCAAAATCAACAATTACCTCTTATGAGAGAACAATATACTTTTAAAATGTCCTTTGATCAAAGAAAGGAAATCAATCCTCTTATTATTGATAATGCAAGGCTTTATATAGAAGATATGGTAAATGTTATACGAAATTACTATTAGGAGCGAGGCTCCTTTTTTATTTTCTTATTGTAATAAAAAAATATTAAATCAATAAAATTATATTGACACTAATTTATCAACGTGATATATTTTTGTCAAGATTTCTAAAAGGGAATGGAAATCAATAAAAAAGGGGGAAAACTTATGAAAAAACTTGAAATCATTATCAGACCAGAAAAGTTAGAAGATTTAAAAGATATTTTAACAGTTTCTGGTGTAACAGGTATGATGATTTCCAATATTATGGGGTTTGGAAATCAAATGGGTTATACACATCAATATCGAGGTGTCACATATTCTGTTAATCTTGTTTCAAAATTAAGAGTTGAAACAGTTGTTAAAGATGAAATCGTTCAAGAAATTGTTGATAAAGTTACTGAAACTTTATCAAGTGGAAATGTAGGAGATGGAAAAATCTTTATTTATCCAGTTGAAGAAGCGATTCGTATTCGTACTGGAGAAAAAGGGGAAAACGCATTATAAAAATTGAGGGGGATTTATTATGAGTGAAACATTTAGCGTATGGTTTCTAATTGGCGCAGCGCTGGTATTTTGGATGCAAGCTGGATTCGCCATGGTAGAAGCAGGATTTACAAGATCAAAAAATACAGGGAACATTATTATGAAAAACTTAATGGATTTCTGTATTGGGACATGTACATTTATTTTAATTGGTTTTAGTTTATTATTAGGAGAAGATTTACTTGGTTTTATTGGTAAACCAGGATTTGATATATTTACAAGTTATGCAAACTTTGATTTTTCAAACTTTGTTTTTAACTTAGTGTTCTGTGCAACAACTGCTACCATTGTTTCAGGGGCAATGGCAGAAAGAACAAAATTCTTATCTTATTGTGTTTATTCAGGAGTTATTTCAGCACTTATTTATCCAATTGAAGCGCATTGGATTTGGGGTGGTGGATGGTTATCACAACTTGGTTTCCATGATTTTGCTGGATCATGTGCAATTCATATGGTTGGTGGTATCTCTGCATTAATTGGTGCTAAAATCTTAGGACCTCGTATTGGTAAATTTGATACAGATAAAAATGGAAAAGTTGTTAAAGTTAACGCGATTCCAGGACATAACATTACTGCTGGAGCTTTAGGTGTCTTTATTCTTTGGCTTGGATGGTATGGATTCAATGGGGCAGCGGCTACAACTGTTCCACAACTTGGTTCAATTTTCGTAACAACAACAGTGGCACCAGCCATTGCAACTGTTTCTTGTTTGATCTTTACTTGGATCAAATATGGTAAACCTGATGTTGGTATGTGTTTAAATGCTTCACTTGCAGGTTTAGTAGCAATCACTGCTGGATGCGACGTCACAGATGTTTTAGGATCGATTATTATTGGTGCTGTTGCTGGATTACTTGTTTGCTTTGGAGTTTGGTTCTTAGATTATAAATTACACATTGATGATCCTGTAGGTGCTGTTGCTGTACATTGTTGCAATGGTATTTGGGGAACAATTGCTGTTGGTTTATTTGCGACAACTTCTGCACCAGAAAGTACTTTAACAGGTTTATTCTACGGTGGTGGATTTGATTTATTAATTAAACAATTAACAGGTGTTTTATCAGTAGGTATTTGGACAGCGATTACTATTACAATTACTTTCTTTATCATCAAAAAAATCTTTGGATTACGTGTATCTGAAAGAGAAGAAATCATGGGTCTTGATTTAGAAGAACATGGATGTGAAGCTTATCCAGAATATATTAAAAAATAATTTTTGAAGGGTCATTAAATTGACTCTTTTTTATTGTAGAAATAAGCAAAGTAGATTATACTTTTCATGGGTGAGGGGAGTATATGAGTAAAAGATTAGAACAATATTTTTATTTAGTTTTAGGTTCAACATTGTTGACACTAGGTATTTGGCTGTTTGTGACACCAAATCAAATCAACTTTGGGGGAATGATTGGTTTAGCTCAATTAATTGATTATTTTATACATAATTTTTTAGTTTTACCAAAATCATTGAATACATTAGGAATGATCAACTTATTAATGAATATTCCATTATTTATTTTTGGATATAAAATAATGAATAAAGAATTTTGTTTTAAAACAATTATTTCTTTAATTATCCAAACTGTATTACTATCCATTCTTCCAGCAATCAAAGAACCGATTGTTGAAGATGCTTTATTAAATGTTGCCTTTGCGGCCATTATTTGTGGAATAGGAGTAGGGCTTGCACTTCGAAGTAGTGGATGCTGTGGGGGTATTGATATTGCGACAGTTTGTTTAGTTAAGAAAAATCCAGATTTTAAAGCAGGGCAGCTTTCTATAATATTTAATGTTGTTTTGTTTGGAATATGTTTATTTATTTATGATATTAAAATTATTATGTATTCAATTGTCTTTGTAGCAATTCTTTATACAACAGCAGATAAGTTCCATCTACAAAATATCAATGTAGCGGTCTTAATATTTACAAAGAATAAAGAAATTAAAGAAGTGATTATGAAACAAATGGGTAGAGGAGTTACCTATTGGATGGGTAAAGGCGCTTATACGGAAACAGATCAAGAAATTCTTTATGTGGCAATCAATAAATATGAAATTCAACAACTTAATAAAATTGTTTCTTCATTAGATCCCAAAGCCTTTGTTACATTAGCACAAGGTCCAATGGTTCATGGAGGGTTTGAAAAAAGATTATAAAAAAAGGCATCAAAATTGAAGTGAACTGAATAAGTTGGACCAACAACTTAGGAGGTTCACTTTTATTATGCGGTATACAAAAGAATTTAAATTAGAATGTGTTAGAAAATATATGAACGGAGAACATATACCTGATCCTGGTGGATGTACTCATAGAACATTTTATAGAAATGTTTTAAGATGGGTTAAAATTTTTAATCAGCTTGGAGAAATTGGATTAGAACATAAAAAACCCCCTATTTCATCAGAACAAAAATTAGCTTTAATTAACAGGGTTATACAGGGAGAATCATATTGTTCAGTTGCATATTCTATAGGTAGGCAAGAATCCTATGTGTCCAGAATATATAAGCTTTATTTACAAGAAGGAATTGATGGCTTACAATCACATTGTAAGAAAGGTAGGCCATCCAAAATGAAAAAAGAAGAACAGAATATAGATTTAGAATTATTATCTCAAGAGGAACAAATCAAAATACTGAAGAAACAGCTCGAAGAAAAAGAAGTAGAGGTAAAATATCTAAAAAAATTAGCCGCCTTGGTTCAAAAGAGGAAGGCCCAACAACAAAAGAAAAAGTAAGTGTTGTTGATGAACTAAGGTTAGAATATAAACTATGTGTCATCCTCAAAGCAGCACATATAGCCAAATCAACCTATGAATACTATAAAGAATCAAAACATTTAAAAGCGGAAGAAAAGAGAAAGTCTAAAGATAATGAAATATTATCAGTAGTAAAACCAATCTATGAAGAAAATAAGTCCCGTTATGGATATAGAAGGGTAATATTATCAATAGATTCAAAAATATTGTCAAAATTAAATGTAGGAAGAGATCGTATAAGAAAAGTATTAAGAGATAATGGATTACTAGGAATTCAAGGAAGAAACCATAAATATCATTCATATACAGGTGACAATGGCATGGATAAAAGAAATCTTTTGCTTGCTAAAGAAGTAGATGAAAAAATCATAAAACGACATATAAACGTCATTTTGAAACAACAGGTCCAAATGAAAAATGGACAACAGATGTATCGGAATTTAAATTACCTACAGGGAAACTTTACTTGTCACCAATTCTAGATATGTATGACAGTTCAATTATTTCTTATGATATTTCTACTTCACCAAGTTTAGAACAAACAAAAAGAATGTTAAATGAGGCATTTAAACAATATCCAAATTTAGAAGGATTAATATTTCATAGCGATCAGGGATGGCAATATCAACATCAATATTATATAAATGAATTAAAGAAGGCGATTGAAGAATATATTAAATATTACAATGAGAAAAGAATCAATGTAAAAAGAAAAGGATTGAGTCCATTAGCTTATAGACAACAATCCCTATCTTAAATTTTATAGTCCAACTATTTCAGTGCACTACACAACTATTGACGCTTTTTATTTTATTTATCTTTCCAAAAATCAACAGGTTCATATTCTTGTAACTGTGCAAGAAATCCAGCTTTTTGAAGTTCTTCTTGAATTTCATCGAGAATTTCTTCATTGTCTGCATGAACTGTATGATAATGATATCCTGATGTGACATTTTTTAGTAAGCTTGAATGTCCTGTTTGTAGATTTGTCATATAATTTTTAATATCTCTTCTTGAGGCAATATTTAATGTTGCTTTTACAATATTATAAACTTTATGATAAACAAAGACATCTTCAACATAACCACCTAAGTCAACAATTAAAGAAAGTTCTTTTTCTACTTCATTATCATCATGATGTACCTTAAAAATACGTTTACAAACTTTTTGTGTATTTAAAACATATCCTTTATGTGTTGAATAAATATCATAATCACCAGCACGAAGTAAAGCAATGTCTTGAACAATAACTTGTCGACTTACTTGGAGGGTTTTCGCTAAATATGCTCCTGATACAGGTTGTAAACTGTTTTTTAAAATATCAATAATGGCTTGTCTTCTTTTATTTCCATCCATACCTCGCCCTCCTTAATTGATATTATAGCACATGTAAATTCTTCAATGAAAGGTCTAATATTGGTGCAGAATGTGTTAGAGCACCACTGGAAACATAATCTACTCCTAAATTTGTAAGTCTTGCAATGTTTTCTTTTGAGACATTTCCTGAAACTTCAATTTCAGCACGATGATCAATATAAGCAATTGCTTCTTTTAACATATCATCATCCATATTATCTAACATAATAATATCAGCACCTGCCTCAACTGCTTTTTTAACCATATCCATATTTTCTACTTCAATTTCAATTTTTCTAACAAACGGTGCATATTCTTTAGCAAAACTAATTGCTTCTTTAACACCACCGGCAGCACCAATATGATTATCTTTTAATAAAACACCATCACTTAAATTATATCGATGATTATGTCCTCCCCCAACTCTTACCGCATATTTTTCAAAGATACGATTATTTGGTGTTGTTTTACGTGTATCTAATAAACGAATAGAAGAATCTTTTAAATATTCTTGTACACTAGCTGTATAAGTTGCAATTCCACTCATTCTTTGTAAATAATTTAAAGCAACACGTTCCCCACTTAGTAAAACACGGACATCGCCTTTAATACGTCCTAAAAGTTGTCCTTTTTCTACGTGATCTCCATCACTAGCAAAGAATTCAACATCACAAGCTTCATCTAACAATTCAAAAGTACGTTCAAAAATTTGTAAGCCACAAATGATACCATCTTCTTTACAAATCAAATCAACAACTCCTGTTTTAGAAAAAGGCATCACACTATTAGTAGAAACATCTTCACTAGTAATATCTTCTTTTAAAGCACTGATAATAAGTGGATCTACATTAAGTTTTAATGTTGTTTGATCAAACATATAATGATTTCTCTCCTTTAAACTTTTTTCAATACGTTTAGCCGCTCTTTTAGCAAAAACAAGACTTTCTAAAAGTGAATTACTTGCTAGACGATTCTTTCCATGAACACCATTGCATGCTGTTTCTCCAATAGCATATAAATGTTTCATACTGGTATGACTATCATAGTCTACTTTGATACCACCCATAAAATAATGTTGTGCAGGTACAACAGGAATAGGTTCTTTAAAAACGTCATAACCTTTTTCTTTACAATGTTCAACGATATGAGGGAAATGACTAGCAATTTCTTCTTTACCAATTGGTCTTAAATCTTCATAAACATAATCTGTTTGATCTTTTTCCATTTGTTTAAAGATGGCTTCTGCCACAACATCTCTTGGAAGAAGTTCATTGACAAAACGATTTCCATTTTTATCTAAAAGAATAGCCCCTTCACCACGTACAGATTCAGAAATCAAAAAGCTTCTTTCATGATCTGTTGTATATAAAGTTGTTGGATGAATTTGTACATAATCTAAATTCTTAAGTTCAATTTGATATTTTTTAGAAAGTTCAATACCATCTCCTGTTAAATGAGGATAATTTGTAGAATGTTTATAAAGTCCTCCGATTCCTCCAGTAGCTAAAACAACTTTTTTAGCGTATACCTTTTCTTCTTGATTATTTCTTTTAATCACTCCACCTAAAGCAACATTTCCCCGAACAATTAAATCAACAAGAGGTGTATTTTCTAAAAGTGTCACATTCTTTTTTTGTCTTACTTTTTCTAATAAATGTCTCGTAATTTCTTTACCTGTAATATCTTCATGATAAAGAATACGTTTTTGGCTATGAGCCCCTTCTCTTGTAAAAGCAAGGCTTCCGTCTTCATTTCTTTCAAAATCAACCCCATAACTAATTAAATCTTGAATAACATCTGGTGATGATTTAATCATTAATTCAACTGAATAAGCATCATTTTCATAATGACCTGCTTTCATCGTATCTTCAAAATAACTATCATAGTCATCTTCATTTCTAAGCATACAAATTCCACCTTGTGCTAAAAATGAATCACTTAATTCCGCCTCTTTTTTAGTAACCATTAAAATATTTAAATCTTCTGGTAAATGTAAAGCCATATAAAGGGCTGAACATCCACTTCCTACTATTAATACATCTGTTTTCATATTCTACTCCTATTTTGCAAGTTCTAACATTTTTTTAAGTGGACTTAATGCTTTTTGCATAAAGTCATCATTTAAAATCACTTCATTTGTATCATTTTCTAAAACATCAACGATTTTTTCTAATGTCACTTTTTTCATATTTGGACAAACTTGCACATCCATAATAGTGTGTAAATTTTTATTCGGTGCTAATTCTTTGATTTTTGCAAAAACACCGTCTACTGTCCCAATAATAAAATCTTTCGCATTTGTTTGAACAACATAATCAATAATGGCAGAAGTGCTTCCTACAAAATCAGCAGCTTCAACGATTTCTCTTTTACATTCTGGATGCACTGCAATTTTAGCCTCTGGATATTTTTGTTTTGCTTCATTTAATTTATCCAAAGTAATATTGGTATGACGAGGACAATGTCCATAATTTGTCATCACATTTTTTTCAGGGACTTGTTTTCTTACAAAATCTCCTAAGTTTTGATCTGGTATAAAGAAAATATTTTTTTGTGGTAATGCTTTAACAATTTTTACAGCATTTGAAGATGTTACACAAACATCCGCATATTGTTTGATTTCAGCTGTCGAATTAATATAACAAACAACAGCTAAATCATCATATTTTTCTCTCATTTCTTTAATTTCTTTAATTGTAATCATATGTGCCATTGGACAATCTGCAAAAGCATCAGGCATTAAAACCTTTTTATTTGGATTTAAGATTTTGGCACTTTCCCCCATAAATTCAACACCCGCAAAAACAATACGATCAGCTTCTGTTTGACTTGCTACTTTAGCAAGATAAAACGAATCTCCGATATAATCAGCAATCTTTTGCACTTCTTCATCCACATAATAATGTGCTAAAATAATCGCATTTTTTTCTTCTTTTAATTTTTTAATCTTTTCTACTGTATTCATAAAACTTCTCCCTTTTTACGAGGAGAGTATACTCCTTTTGTTTACATCTGACAAGACAGATGTAAAAAATAAATGTAAAAAAGGTATCTTTTTTCAAAGATACCTCTTACATTTCTTTTAACCCTAATAAAATACAGCCAATCAACATATACTCTTTTAAACTTTCTATCTTGATTAAATCTGGTAAATAACTTTCAGGCATATATTTTTCCATTTCCTTTTTGACATCATCACTTTTAGAAATCAATTTATTATAAATAATAATAGCTTCAGGAGCCACCATCGAAGTAATTCCTAAACAATACTTTGTTGTCCATTCCAGTGCTCCTTCTGGTGTTTTTTTCATTTCTTGATAATTTTCACTAAAAGAAATAGGTAAATATTGAATTTCACCGGCAATATTATGTCTACCCTTGATTAAATGTTCTCGATGAATATGGCCAACGCCACCTGTTCCACCAATACGTGCTTGATATAAAAATGAAATAGATTCATATTCATCTTGAGAAGCAAAATATCCCATGACAATTGTATTGACATCATTATTAATAACAATCTTTTGAGTATATTTTTCTTCAAGAAACGCTTGTAAATGACATTCTTCTAATCCATATTTCCTTAATGTTACAATGCCATTATAAACCACACCAGGAAGTGATAAACTAATCAGTTGAATATCAGGATATTCATAAAGAATCGTATTCAACAAATCTACAATATCATCTACTGAAATCGTATTTTTATAGACTTCAAAATCTTCTAAAATCACATCATTTTCATCATAAAGTCGACTGACGAGTCTTACTTTTTGATCAAGTTGAATAAAAGCAAGGGCTAAAACTTGTTGATGTTTTTTTAAGGTTTGCTTAATTGGTAAAGGACTTTCTTGATGACTTTGGATTTTCTTTTCTTTATATAATTCTTCTTCTAAAAAAGTAATCGTATTTCCTACATCATATTTACCAAATAAAGCAGATGACAAAGCATAAACACGTTTATCTTTTAAAACCCCTTCTACTTCTGATAAACGAAAAGAAACTTGTGGGGCAAGAAGAATCACATCATAGTCTTTGGCTTCATCATAGAGATTGCCATAAGAAACCGCATTAAATTCAAAATCTTTATTTAAAAGTTGTACTCCTTCATTTAACTTTTGCGCAAAGAATCCAGTTGTCAAACCACTTGTACATGATAAAAGGACTCTTGTTTTTTTAGTAGTTGTTAAGGTTTGTAAACAAAATCTCATATCATAAAGTAAACCTAAAGCATGATGAAAATTATTCATTTGGAAATGAATAAAAAACACTTTTTCTTTGGTTATTTTATTTTCAACATCTAATTCAATCATACAATCAGGATAAAAGTTAATGGCTCCAATTCCATATTTTGTTTCAATGATAATATTATCATTGACTTCTTTAACATCCCAATTCTCTTCATTTTGGTTAAGCAACCATCTTTTTAATAAAGCTGTATCAATCTCTTTTAAAAAAGAATCCATAGTCTCACCTCGCCTCTATTATAACGAATTTAAACTTTAAAAAAAACAATAATTCTTGATAAACAAGAATTATTGTTCAGGTACAACTGCAAAATAAACAAGATCTTCTTCATGATCATTAACCATTGTATGTTTATGACCTTTAGGACAATAATGAACACTTCCTTTATGAAGTTCTTCTCTTTGTCCATCATAAATAACATAACCATTACCAGAAATGACATAAATTATTTCACTATTTGTTTCATGAACATGTTCACCAACACTTCCACCACTAGGAACATGACCAATCATAAAACGGTTTAAACCATCAAAATACATCTTAGCTTCAATGTATTTTTCTCCGCCTTTAAAGTTTTTATATTTTTCTAAATTATTTTCATCATATTCAAAAATCATTTTTATATCCCCCATTCGCTTTTATTATAACATACCTTACATAAATGTAAGATGACGAATTAAATATTTTTCTATATAATATTTAAAGAAGGTGATTTTATGTATAAATTATTAATTGTAGAAGATGATTTAATCATCGCCCAAGGGTTACAAAAACATTTTGAAAAATATCATTATGAGGTTTCTTGTGTTGAAAACTTTGAAAATGTCTTAGATGATTTTATTCAATATAAACCTGATCTTGTCTTACTTGATATTCATTTACCTTTTTTTGATGGCTACTATTGGTGTCAAGAAATACGAAAGATTTCTCAAGTTCCTATCGTCTTTATATCTTCAGCAAATGAAAACATGAATATTGTTTTAGCGATGAACATGGGTGGTGATGATTTTATTAATAAACCTTTTGACTTACAAGTCGTTCAAGCTAAAATTCAAGCACTTCTTAGAAGAACCTATAGTTTTTCTAAAGAATTTCATCTTTTATCCTATAAAGATGTCTATTTAGATTTATTACAAGGAAAGATAACTTATCATCAAAAAGAACTTGTTCTAACAAAAAATGAACTTAAAATATTAGAATTTATGTTTGAACACGCTGAAGTGATTGTATCACGCGTTGATTTAATGAATCATTTATGGGACGATCATCAGTTTATTGATGATAACACTTTAAGTGTTAATATGAATCGCTTAAGAAAGAAACTTGAAGATATTGGACTTTTTAACTTTATTCATACAAAGAAAGGTTTAGGGTATTTATTATGCTTAGAGAATATTTAAAGAAAACTTCTACTGTTTATCTTCTTTATCTTTTCTTTATGCTAACAAATTTTCTGATTTTACTTCTATGTCAGGTTTTACAAGATTTGATGATTTATATCTTGATTGTCGATTTAGTAATCGTCTTGATTTACTTTATTATTGATTATACAAAATATAAAAACCATCATCGTTATCTTCAATATTTACAAGAAGACAGGGAACTTCATTTTCCTAAAATACGTTATCTTGAAGAAAAAACATATCAAGAATATATTCAAAGACTTCAAAATATAATGAATGATTTAAAAAAAGAAAATCAAATTAAATATAATGAAATGATGGATTATTATACAAAATGGGTCCATCAAATTAAAACACCTATCGCAGGATTAAAACTCATTATTCAAAATGATTACCAAGATGAAAGAATGCTCGTTGAATTATTAAAAATAGAACAATATGTCAATATGGCTTTACAATATATCCGTTTAGATCACATTCATCATGATCTTTCTTTTCAAAAAATATCTTTAGATTATCTCGTATCACAAGAGATAAAAAAACAATCCCTTTTCTTCTTTGAAAAAGATATAAAAGTAGATTATCAAATCAAAGATATACAAATATTGACGGATGAAAAATGGAGTGCTTTTGTCATTGAACAAATACTTTCTAATGCCTTAAAATATACTCAACAAGGAAGTATTAAATTTTATAATGATCATGAAAAACTTTATATTCAAGATAGTGGTATTGGTATTAAAGAAAGTAATCTTCCTCGTGTTTTTGAAAGAGGATTTACGGGGTTTCAAGGAAGAAATGATAAAAAAGCGAGTGGTTTAGGTCTTTATTTATGTAAGAATATTTTTGATAAATTAGGTCATCTAATTTCTATTGAATCGACTATTGGTAAAGGAACAACGGTATGTCTTGATTTTACTAAAAAAGAAATATTTATTGAATAATCTTACAATAATGTAAGATTATTTTGCTTATTTGTAAGATAAATCGATAGGTCATCTTTTATTAAAAGCATAGAATATAGGTGTAAAAAGGAGGAGACAAAAATGTCATTATTACAAGTTAAACATTTACAAAAAATTTATTCAACACGTTTTTCAAGTCAAAAGGTAGAAGCTTTAAAAGATGTCTCTTTTGACGTTGAAGAAGGTGAATATATTGCTATTATGGGTGAATCTGGAAGTGGGAAAACGACACTTTTAAACATTTTAGCTTCTTTAGATAAACCAACAAGTGGCGAAGTATTACTAGATAATCAAGATCTTACTAAAATCTCTGATAAACATATTTCAGCTTTTAGAAGAGATAATTTAGGCTTTGTATTTCAAGATTTTAACTTATTAGATACTTTTAATGTTGCTGATAATATTTATTTACCCCTTGTTTTATCCAAAGAGCCTTATGCTTTAATGAAACCAAAACTAGACAAACTAGCTAAACCTCTAGGAATAGATCATTTATTAGAAAAATATCCCTATGAAATATCTGGTGGTCAAAAACAAAGAGTTGCTGTCGCAAGAGCCCTCATAACAAATCCTAAAATCATTCTTGCCGATGAACCAACAGGAGCTCTTGATTCTAAATCAACTGATCAGCTTTTATCAATCTTTGATCAAATTCATCAAAGTGGACAAACTATTTTAATGGTGACTCATAGTAGTAAAGCAGCTAGTTATGCCAGTCGTGTTTTATTTATCAAAGATGGTCAAATCTTCCATCAGCTTTATAAAGGAGATATGTCTAATCAAGAGATGTATCAAGCTATTAGTGATACTCTAACAATGCTTCTTTCAGGAGGTCAATAATATGAAATTTTATTTGAAATTGGCTTTAGGAAACATTAAAAAGAATAAGAAGCTTTATACATCATATTTTGTTTCAACAATCTTTTCTATTGCCTTATATTTTATTGTTAGAAATATTGGACAAAGTCCTACTTTAAAAAATCATCAAGAAATGACGATGTTTTTAGGATTAGGCAGTGGTGTAATAAGTATTTTCTCTTTTATATTTTTACTTTATACCAATAGTTTTGTTATAAAAAATAGAAAGAAAGAAATTAGCCTTTATCATATCTTAGGGATGGAAAAAAGAAATATACGTTCGATGATGTTTCTAGAAACACTCATTATCGCCCTTATTTCTCTTTCATCAGGTATTTTAATAGGTGTTCTTCTTTCGCAAATAACATCGGTTATTATCTTAAGATTGATTCATAAAAGTGTTCAATTTTCTTTAAACTTTTCATTGAACGCTTTTATACAAACCATTATTATTTTTAGTATCATTTTCTTAATTTCTTTAATATACAATATTACTATTGTTGTAAGAAGTAATCCTATTGAACTTTTAAAAGGACAAAACATTGGTGAAAAAGAACCTAAAACAAAAATAATCTTAACGCTTTTTGGAATGATTACTTTAGGGGCTGGTTACTACCTTGCCTTATCTATCACTGATCCAATGAAAGCAATGACTTTGTTCTTTGTTGCAGTTATTTTAGTCATGCTAGGAACTTATAGTTTATTTACAGCAGGAAGTATTGCTTTATTAAAATTCTTAAAATCAAGAAGAAACTTTTATTATCAACCAACACACTTTACTTCTATTTCTGGTCTTTTATACCGTATGAAACAAAATGCGGTCGGACTAGCAAATATTTGTATTTTATGTACTTGTGTTTTGGTTACTCTTTCTTCAACAATCTGTTTATATAATGGAATTCAAGATAGTATAGACCGTCAATGTTATATGGCTGGTAATATTAAGTTGAATGGTTTTAAAAATCCAAGTTATGTTTTTGATAAAACAAAAGAATTATTAAAAGATGAAAAATATGATTCTCTTTATGCTTTACCTGTTTATGAGTATTCTGGGAGTTTAAAAAAGAATCATGCTAAACTTGATGATTATGATTATAAATATCTTTCTTGCATCAACCTTGTTTCTTTAGAAGATTATAATCATTATTTTGATAAAAACCTTTCTTTAGATAAAAATGAAATCTATCTCTATAGTTATGGAAAATATAATTACCGTTCTCTTTCTTTAAATGGCAATTCTTATGTCATTAAAGATCAAATCAAAAACCGTCAAGTTCAAACTGGTAATAGTTATGCTTTTAATGCTATAACTATTATTATGAATCAAAATAATCTTGATCAATATCAATTAAAACCACAAATATTCTTTATTGGTTTCAATGCATCAAAAGAAGTTGTTAAGAATGTTACAAATCAACTTATAAAAATAGATTATAGTCAACTTGGTGAAAAGAATTATTGTTTTACTACTCAAAATGGGATTGAAGATCAAGAATTTATCTATGAAATGTATGGAAGCATTCTCTTTATCGGTATTTTCTTATCAATTATGTTTTTAGTAGCTGCCATTATCATTATCTACAATAAACAAATATCAGAAGGATTTGAAGATCAAAATAAATTTGAAATCTTACAAAATGTTGGTATGTCACAAAAAGAAGTTAAACAAACAATCCAGTTTCAAGTACTTATTTTCTTCTTTGTCCCATTAATTGTTGCAATTATTCATTTATTATTTGCTTATCCGCTTATTTTAAAGGTATTAAACGGTTTATTGTTATGTAATGAAAATGTCTATCTTATTTCTACAATCAGTTGTATTATAGGTTTAATTATTATTTATACGATTGTTTATTTAATCACTTCTAAAGCTTATTATCGTATTGTGAAAAAATAACATATTTTAATGGACTGAAAAGCTAAATTATAGCTTCAACAGTCCTCTTTTATTATATAAAAAAACAGAGAAATCTCTCTGCTTATCCAACTAAGGCTCTGGTCCTCCGATTTAATCCAACTAAAGCATGGATTCTCTAAAAAATATATCATATTTTCATTTTTAAAACAATGTTTTAGAGATCACTTACAATATTATGTACCCATATACCCTTTCTTACAAGAACAAGACCAAGTGTTGCTTTAGGAATATCAACACATTGAACTAGTAGATAGATAGTCAATATTGGTAATGATGTTAAACGGGTAAGTAATAAAGCACTCATGAAAGTAAAAACAAAAGTATAACCACTATCAAATAAGAAGGTTAGAAAAGTTTTGCCTCCTGCTCGCATTGTAAAATAACTACTATAATAAATAGAAATAATTGGTAACATACATGCCGCAATTTTTAAAAGTTGTGAGGCTAAAGCTTTCACTTCTAATGAAGTATTATAGATTTGTGGTATGAGTGATGAAACATTGAATAATACAATACCTATAGCCAAACACATCACAAAATTCATAAACAACATTTTTAAATCATAATCTTTAGCTTTTTCAATTTCTCCTGCACCAAGTTGTTGACCAACTACGATAGAAATAGAGTTACCCATAGCATAACATACGATCATAAAGAAGTTTGTTACTGTTGTTGTTATGTTAATGGCAGCTACCGCTATAATTCCTCTTGTCGAATAACTTTGTGAAATTAAAGCAATAGATATTGACCAAAGAATTTCATTACATAAAAGAGGTAATCCTCTTTTCAACATTTCTTTAGTTGTATCAAAAGGAACTTTCTTCATCTTAATAGCATCTTTTAAATAAAGATTTCGAGAACCCCCTATAATATTAATACTCATTTCAGCCACACGAGAAACAACAGTACCAATAGCTGCACCTGTAACTCCTAATTGTGGAAACCCAAAACGTCCAAAGATCAAAATATAATTAATACAGAAATTAACAATGACTGCAATAATACTTGCAATCATAGGTAAAACCGTATTTCCTGTTTCTCTAAGAGATGAAGAGTAAACTTGTGTAATCACAAAAGGTATAAGTCCTATAAGCATAATTTTTAGATAATTCATCCCATAGTTTAATGTTTTTAAACTATCACTAGGATTATCATTGAGATACAAAGAAATAAGTTGATTGCCAAAAGTATAAAATAAGAAAATAGCGAGTATTGTAATAATTAAACCGATCATCAGTTTAATACGAAAACAATTTTCAACTCCTTCTTTATTTTTCTTTCCATAAAATTGCGCCATAAAAATACCTGGTCCTGACATTGCTCCAAATATTGTTACGTTAAACACTTGTAATAATTGATTAGTAATAGAAACACCTGACATAGAAAGTGTTCCAAGTTGACCAATCATAATATTATCTAATAAACTTGCAAGATTTGTAAAACCATTTTGAATAACAATAGGTATACAAATTGCAAGAACCATTTTATAAAATCCTTTACTTCCAATTAGTTTTTTCATATTCCCTCCTATGTGTAAAAGATATTATAATCGATTATGCATTTAAAAAAAAGAGCTTTCGCTCTTTTGATTACTTGTTATCTCCTAATAATTGAAGAATATCTAAGAAGATATTAACAAAGTCTAAATAAAGATTAAATGCTCCATAAATACTTAATTTTTCTAACATTTCTGGATTAGATGAAGCATAATTATAAAGTTGTAATGATTTTTGCATATCATATGCTGTAATTCCTGCAAATAATGCAAGTGAAATCAGTGGCATAATAAGTGTCCCCACACCTAAATGAAAAATCATCACAATAACTGAAAAAATAATATAAACAAATAATCCTGCTAGACAGATTGTTCCAATGCGTGTTAGATCCATTTTAATCACTGTTCCTAGTACAACAAGCACACCAAAGTAGATGGCTGCTACTAAAAAAGCAAGTGCCACGCTAAAGGAAGTATAGCTTGCAATAACATAAGAAAATGTCACACCAGTAATGACTGAATAGATCATATAAAGAACTTTTGCTGTAATTGGTTTCATTGTCATTAAACGTCTTGATAAACCAATAACAACCGCAAATTGAAAAATAATTAAAATGAAAGGAAGCATTCCTGCATAAGACATAAATGATGATTTTTCTAAAGCAAAAGCTGTCACAAAAGTTGTTAAAACACCAATAACCATCCATTTAAAAATATTGTTAATGTATTGTTGTATCGTCATTGAACAATCTTCAACATATTCATAAGTTTTGTTATCCATATTCATTCTCCTATCCTTGAATAATACGATTTTCTAAAATTTTCTTTTCAGGTAATGTTTTTTCAACATATCCTAAAATACAACATCCAATACCAACATAATCCTCTAAATGCCATTTTCGAAGATATTCTTGGCCTTTTTCTAATTCAAACATTTCTTTACAACGATTGATCCAACAAGAACCTATATTTAATGCATACGCTCCTGTTTGCATAGCCCCAATAACTAATGAACCATCTTTTATACCATTACTTTCATCTTTTGGGACAAAAATAAAACATACTGTTGGTGCCCCATAGAAAGGATCAACATCTTTTCCAAAAATAATCGCATTGAGTTTTGAAAGTTCTTTGATTTCTTCTTGATTTTGAACAACCACAATTTTACTTGATTGTTTATTTTTACCACTTGGGGCATTTAAACCACAATCAAGGATAGTTTTTAATTCTTCATCTTTGATTTGTTCTTGTTTAAAACTACGACAACTTCTTCTAGTTGTAAGTGCTTCAATTGCATCCATTTTTATCTCTCCAATCCTAAAATATAGTTAACAAATTGTTGCGCTGTTCTTCCTGATGTTCCACCATGAGAAAGTTCCCATTTATTTGCTTCTAATAATAGTTCTTTTTCATCCATTTGGATATTATTTTTATGTGCTAATTCTAAAACAATATGATTGAATTCTTTTTTCATTGGTTTAGAATAATTGATTTTAACTCCAAAACGATTAACTAATGAAAGTTTTTCTTCCATGGTATCTGATTGATGCATTCCATTTTCTTGAACAACATCATTACGATCAGACCAGCTTTCTTTAATAAGATGTCTTCTATTACTTGTTGCATAAATAAGAATATTTTCAGGTTTTGTTTCAACCCCACCTTCAATTACTGCTTTTAAGAATTTATATTCAATTTCAAATTCTTCAAATGATAAATCATCCATATAGATAATAAAACGATAATTTCTATTTTTAATCATCGCAATAATATTTGATAAATCTTTAAACTGATGTTTATAGATTTCAATCATTCTTAAACCTTGATCATAAAATTCATTTACAATTGCTTTAATACTTGTTGATTTACCTGTTCCACTATCCCCATAAAGTAAAACATTATTTGCTTTTCTTCCTTCAACAAAAGCTACAGTATTATCTAATAACTTTTTCTTTTGAATTTCATAACCAACTAAATCATCTAAAACAACTTCATCCATATTATTAATTGGTTTTAATTCTACATAGTTTTCATGACTTGTCGCAATTCTAAAGGCTTTATTTAAACCAAACATACCTACTCCATAATCTTTGTAGAATTGTGTTACAACATCAAAGAATTCTTGTTCATTCTTTGTTTCTTCTAGTTTCTTTGAAAGTTCTTGAACTTTTAAAGAAACATTCTTGTTGTACATCAATTCTGGTTTAGATAAAGCGTGATAATCAGCAAGCGTTGAAAAACAATCAATATTTAATTCTTTTTCAATACTCCTAAAATCATAATGGAAAAGATCATAAAATACTTTAAAGTCATTTAAAGCAAAATGATTAACAGTTCCTTCTCTTGCCCCTTGTTTTTCACAAGTCATACTAAATGGATTTTCATTTGTCATTAATAAATAAGTCAAATAATTATGCCATAAATTATCATTAAATCCATATTGAGTTGCAAGTTCTAATAATCTTTTTATCTGACCATAAATTTCTTGACGAAGTTCATGATTTGATTTTTCATCATCTGATAACAACTTAGCAAGTTGTACTAAAATTTCATCCTTTGGTAAATTCCCATAAAGAATTAAATTTGATATTAATTCATACATATATATAATCCCCCTAATTTCCTTTATTTTAACGCATCTTTTAGGAAAATGAAATAAAATGGTGTATAATAGTTTCAATGAGGTGAAAAAAATGGAAAATGGTGTTTTATTACAAGGGTTTCATTGGTATATAAAACCTGAAGAAAAACTTTGGAAACAACTTCAAGAAAAAGTAAAATCTTATAAAGAAATGGGTTTTTCAGCTATTTGGTTACCACCTGCTTATAAAGGCGTTGGCGGTATTCATGATAATGGTTATGGTGTTTATGATCTTTATGATTTAGGAGAATTTAATCAAAAAGGAAGTATTGAAACAAAATATGGAACAAAAGAAGATTATTTAGCGTGTATTCAAGCTTTTCAAAAAGCAGGAATCGATGTCTATGGAGACATTGTCTTGAATCATAAAATTGGGGCTGACGGTACTGAAATTGTTAATGCAAAAGAAGTCAATCGTCAAAATACTAATGAAATCATTTCTGGTGATGAACAAATTAAAGTCTATACTCTTTTTACTTTTCCTGGTAGAAATAAAAAATATTCTGATTTTATTTGGCATTGGTATCATTTTGATGGGATTGATTATGATGAAAAGACCCATCGTAATACCATTTTCCTTTTTGATCAAAAAAGTTGGGATCAAGAAGTCGATGATGAAAATGGCAATTATGATTATTTAATGGGAGCGGATTTAGATTTTGGAAATGAAGAAACCGTTCAAGAAGTTACCTCATGGCTTTATTGGTATATAAATTTTACTAAAATCAACGGCTTACGTCTCGATGCTGTTAAACATATTCCCGCTTCTTTTTATAAAAACCTCTTGCCAAAAATATATCACGATTTTAATAAAGAATTATTTACGGTTGGTGAGTATTGGCATGGAGATGTGTATCATTTAGAAAAGTATTTAAAAGAAGTCAATTTTGAAATGTCTTTATTTGATGTTCCTCTTCACTATCATTTTTATGATGCAAGTCATAATGAAAATTATGATTTTTCTCATATTTTTGATCAAACGCTTGTTTCCATGTATCCTTCAAATGCAGTTACTTTTGTCGATAATCATGATACGGAACCAAGTCAATCATTAGCTTCTTTCATTCCTGATTGGTTTAAAGGACATGCTTATTGTTTAACTCTTTTAAGAAAAGCAGGGTACCCTTGTGTTTTCTATGGTGATTTAGAAGGTATTGATTATGAAAATGTTTCTTCAAAAAAAGAAATGCTTCAACAACTCCTTTCTTTAAGAAAACAATATAACGAAGGAAATCAAGAAGATTATTTTGATTATCCTCATTTAATTGGTTGGATTAGGCGTACCCAAACAAAAGCAATGGCAATTATTATGACGAATTCAAATGGTGGTATTAAATCAATGTATGTTGGTAAAGAATATAGCCATTGTTATTATGTCAATGTCTTTAATGGTTATCAAAGAGTTCTTATTAATGAAGATGGTTATGGTGATTTTTATTGTGAGGATAAAAACTTTGCTGTATACGTAAAAGAGTAATGATTCAGTTTTCCTGATTCATTACTCTTTTTTATAATTATAAAATTAGTTTTTTTGTCATCTAATCCAGTTAAATTCAATTCAATCTTTACAACAGTTTCTTTTATATCAACATTTTCAAAATCATGCCCACATATTATTGCTTCTAAAACATCAGAAAATGAAACTGAATATCTTCCATCGTTTTCTTTTAAGAAAATGGCAGGATAATATAATTTCATACTCTTTCTCCTTTTTAATATTACGTATTTATACTTGAAGCATGATTATTTTTTTAATCAACACATTTAATTTATTTTAAATATCAAACAATCTGACAAGCCTTACATACTTCTTTGACCCAACGAGAGGCATCCAACAACAATTCTTCATGTCTTAAATCAAATTCAATGATATCAGGTTGTTTGAAATATTTTTCATAACGTTTTCGATACTTTTCACCCATCTTTTTTGAATAGAATACATGAATTGTTGTATGAGGTACTTGGATTTGTTGACCCACTTTTGTATATAAGTCACTACAAAATTGATTTTTCATTGATTCTTTAGAAATAAAAAAAAATCAATGCCACTTCCTATACCCATGAGTTCCATGAATTTCTTTCGATAATCTGCATTTTCATCTTGAGTATTCATTCTTTTAGAAATAAATTTTTTAGCTAGTCTACTTCCTTTGCCTGTAATTAAAGGATAAATAATGGACATTACAAGTTCAGTTTGTAGTTTTGCAAGAAACTTCGAAGTTTGATCCATATCACTTGAACCAATAATCGCATGATCGATATGAATGTTTTCTCTACTTAACAGTAAAGATACAAAAGATCCGCCAAGTGAACAACCATAGACAGCAAAAATATGACCATTAAAATATTCTTGAATATATTGTTCAATCTTTTTTGTTTCATCTAATTCAGAGATAAAAGTAGAGTGTTCTGTTTCATCAAAACCACTATAACTGACAATTGTGACATAAAAATATTCTTTTAACCCTTCTATAACATGTCCAAAATTATTTTTCCAATAACAACACGTTCCTGGAAACAACATCATTACTGGCTTTGATTGATCTCCAAATGTATAAACTTTCATAGAATTCCTCCATTAGCTTTAGCTAACATAATTTCAACATACTTTATGCTAAAAAAAGAAGGATTTCTCCTTCTAATATTATAAAGCTCTATATTTAAAATCAAAAATATCGTTGTGCTAGATGTATCGTTCTTGTTATTATTACTATCTTTTACCCAATTTACCTAACTAATAATTTATTTTGTATATTCTTTAATTAATGAATTAATATTTGAAAATCTAAAACCTAATTTTTTAGCAAGAGCTGTATTTATTTGGTAACTTTCTACATCATTGTACGGAGCAATTTCTGTAGTCTTTTTTAAAAATAACTCAGAAATATTTTTATCAAGAACATTTTTATTCGGCTCTAGTATTGATAAAATCTCATACATTGATAAAACCCCATCGCTAGCAGCATTAATACATCCCTTAAAATTATTTACATCTTTTAAAAATGCTAGAAATTTCCCAGCTTCTTTAGAATCTACGAAACTCATCTTATTTTTTATATTATTTACATATAAATTTTTCTTTTCTCTATAACATTTTATATACTTAATCAATCTTCCTGTATAATCATCTTTTCCTATAACAAATGGGAATCTAACACAAATATAGTTTATATCATTAAATTTTTGTAATATTGCAGCCTCAACAAGACGTTTCCCTTCTGCATATTCAACTTCATTTCGTTTACAATTAATATATGGATAAGTTATTGAATCAAAATCAGTTTCTTTTACATCTCCTTTTAAAGGATTGTAAACAGATGTAGGAGACGTAACAATATATTTTCCACAATGAATATGTGGTAATAATATTTCTATATCATTGGAACAATATGCCAAGTTATCATATATTACATCAAAATATTTGTCACTAAGGTTATTAATTATACTTAATTCATCATGTCTATCCAATCTAATTCTTTTAACTTTATTTCCAAAAGAATCACTAGTTAATCCTCTAGTTGCTATTGTTACATCACAATTACTTTTTAATAATTCATCAACCAAATGAATACCAAAGAATCTCGTACCACCTAAAACTAAAACTTTCATCTTACTTTCTCCTTTAATTTAAGACTATTTTGTAGTGTAGTATTTGTATTTTGTGATTGATGAAATATCGTTGATATTAAAAGATAATACATTTGTTTTTTATTTATTTCTTCCATTTTCTTTTTATATTTTCCCTTTCCTTTTTTAAAAATGCATCATACAAATCAATTTGTAATTTATTAGCTATTGAAAATAAAACTATTAATACATCCGCAATTTCTTCTTCAATAGGAGAATAATTATTTATTTTGCATCTATCAATTGGTAAACTTGTTGAATCCTTTCTAATAGACTTTGCTAGCTCACCCACTTCTTCCATTAATAACATTAATTTTAATTCTATTGACTGATTGTTGAATCCTCTAATTTCTAAAACATTATTAATATAATTTTGTAGTTCCACTAATGATGTACCTTTCTTTAAATCATTGAAATATTCTTCTTGAGTTTTCATATTACTCTCCCCCCCTCTTTTTCACATAAAATTAAAATAATACTTTGCTTTATAAGTTCATTATACTCCAGACAATGCATAAAGTTGAATAAATAACATAAAATAGTTTTTTATCTAAAAAATCGTCTTACTGTTAATTGATAAATTTTGATCTAATATTCACCAAAATTAATTGATTTTCTCTAAACATAAATTGTATCATAGCTATCAATTATTCTTAATATAAACATGTTTAATTTTATATTAATACTGACTAACAATTAGAAACATATAAAAAAAGAAGGATTTCTCCTTCTAATATTGTAAAAAGATTTCTCTGATTTCATCACGATCATGTGTTTGTGTTAAAGCAAGCATGAGTAAAACTCTTGCTTTTTGTGGTGATAATGTATTTGAAGAAATACATAAATGATGTGGATCAAAAATTTCATCATCAAAAACAATCCCTTGTGAAATACGCGAAGAACGTACAAAAATAATTCCTTTTTCTGAAAGTTCTTCAATTGCTTTTAGCCATGCTTGGCTATAATTTCCACTTCCTGATCCCGCAATAACAATCCCTTCATGATTATTTGCAAGATCATATAAGATTTTAGCATCCGCACCACTGTAATAAAAAGCAATCGCTACACTTTTAATCGAATCAATACGTTTGTTAAAACGTGATTTTACCGTATGAATCTTACTTGTTTGTGTATAGAAATAGACTTCTTGATCTTGCATATATCCTAAACATCCTAGTGATCTTTGATCAAATGCATCGATTTTAAAGTTATTGACTTTTTCAATATCTCTTCCTGAATAAATCGTATTAGAAAATAATGCTAGAACACCTCGATTATAGGATTCTCCATGACAAGCTAAACAAATAGCTTGATAAAGATTAAATGGACCATCTGCACTCGTTGCTGTTGCTGGACGCATTGCTCCTGTTAAAACAACAGGTTTTGGTGTATTTAATGTTAAAGTTAAAAAATAAGCTGTTTCATCTAAAGTATCTGTCCCATGGGTAACGACTGCACCATCAATCGTGTCATCCGACAAAATTTCTTCAATGTTATTTTTTAAAATCAACCATTTTTCATGTGTCATTTCATTACTATCAATATTCATTAATTGATATTCTTTAATATGTGCGACTTCATTAATTTCTGGAATTGTTTCAATAATTGAATCAATATCAATTTCTCCTGCATGATAAGCTGCTGTTTTTCCTTTTTTACCTGTACCAGCAATCGTACCACCTGTTGCCACAATAGCAATTGTTTTCATAGTTCCTCCTTAGTATCGTATTTCAAAAGATTTTTCATGTTCTTTGATATTTAATAAATGATAATGGATTTGTTCTATTTCAATAAATGGTTGTTGATACAATTTTTCTATCATTCTTTCTATTTGCATTCCTTCTCCTTGAACTTCCATAGAAACCGAACCATCATATTCATTTTTTACAAACCCCGTTAATTTTAATTCATTTGCGATAGAAAAGCAACGAAAACGAAAACCAACCCCTTGAACTCTGCCTTTAAATAAATACTTTCTTCTTTCCATAAAAAATAACCGGTTTCCCCGATTATTTTAAACTATCTAAAATATCTTTCATTTTAAAGGCAAGTCCTTGGCATTTTTCAATTGAAAGAGAACATAAAGCAACACGAATACCTTTATTTACTTTAATTGTATAAATATCTTGAGCAATCATTGCTTCATGGAAACGAGTTAATAAATCATCATCTTCTACTTTTAAAGTCACAAAGAAACCTTCTTTATATGGATAATACGCTAAACCACATTCATCTGCTTCTTTTTTAAAGACTTCACATCTTTGTCTTAATAAATCTACATATTTTCCTTTTTCTTCGTTAAATTCATCTTTATGTTCTGTTGTTACTTTAACAAAGTTTTCCATTGCTGCATTAGGAATATTTGACCAAGAAGCTCTGGCATGTTTTTCCATCAAGATTTCAAGTGATCTTACATCTTCATGATTTTTCGCTAAAATAACAGCACCACCACATCTTAAACCATAAGAAGTTAATGTTTTAGAACAAGAGAATGCAACAATAACCATGACTTGATCATTCATACGATTAAAGGCATTCATATAATCTCTTGATCTTTCTAAGTTATAAGAATAATCAATATAAGCAATATCATCTAAGATAATAACAGGTCCTTCATTGGATAATTCATTACAAAAATCAATCACTTGATTCCATTCTTCAACTGTCATAGAATATCCTGTTGGGTTATGACATGGATCATTGATAATCGCTAAAACTTTACCTTGTCTTGCCATTACTTCACGACAAGTTTCTTTAAAGCTTGTAATATTGAAAGCATCCCCATCAAACATTTGATAGGCTTGTACTTTACAATTAGCAATCGTTGCCATTGATTTATAATTACCCCATGCAATATGAGGAATAATTAAAGTTTGACCTTCGTCTAACACATTTAAAATGGTTGAACTTACTGCTCCTGATCCTCCAGGTGTTCCAATAACACTATGACATAAATCAAGTTTTGTATCTTGTACGACCCAATTATAAACTTGTTGTCTAAAGTTAGGATTTCCACTAAAACTTGAAGCATATTTTGCTTTTGTTCTATTATCTAAACTGTTATACGTATTAAATACGGTATCTAATGCAACTAAATTTCCATCTTCATCATATAATGAACCAATTGTCGCATTGACAATATTTTCTTTTCCTTTTTTAGCAATTGCATCATTTGCTAAACTTACGATTTTAAAAACATTATCAACAATTGGTTGATGATCTATATTTTGTCTAATAAATTTTTTCATCATACATACCTCTCTATTTCACTGATTTTATCTTATCACACTTTAATAAAAAATTCTCTAATTTTAAAGATTTTTTTAATTAAATACAATCTATCTTATCTTCCTTGTTCCATCTAAATTTTGATAAGCCATCCAAATTTTTTTAACAAATCGATGTGGTAAAACCTTCATCCCTAATATTTGTATTTTATTTATCGTTCCATAAAGGGAAACATCATTAGAACTTTCCATATCTTTAATTGCTTTTTTTATAACATCTTTTGCTTGATATACTTTTCCATAACGGATAACCACGGGCTTTTTATCTTTTTCAACAGCACGATCAAAGAATTCTGTTTCAACCCAATAAGGACAAATAGCTAATACATGAATCCCTCGATACTTCAATTCTTCATTTAATGCCCTTGAATAATTAAGAACAAAAGCTTTAGAAGCAGCATAAATATTTAAATAAGGAATTGGCATGTAGCCACTACATGAAGCAAAATTAACAATATGACTTTCTTTATGCATATAAGGTAAAATAGTATTTACCATTTTGACAACTGCCAGCATATTTAAATTCATCATATTTTCAATTGTTTCTGACGACATATTTTCATAATGATCTAATTTTCCATAGCCTGAACAATTAACAAGAACTTTCACTCTTGGTTTTTCTTTAAATAAAGCTTCCTGAAGTATTTCAAATGATTCTTTTTGTGTTAAATCTAAAGCAAGTACTTTTACTTTTGTTTCTAATATTTCTTTTAGACTTTCCAGTCTTTCCTTTCTTCTAGCAATAACCCACAATTCATCAACTTGATATTTCTTTTCAATTTGTCTAGCAAATTCTTTTCCCATACCAGAACTTGCACCTGTAATTATCATTATTTCTTTCATTGTATCACCACATTTATTATAGTTTACAAACAGGTAAAAGAGAATGAATTTTTTCATAAAATAAAAAAGCGCTTACATTTTATGTTTATATGATAAAATAAAGATAACGAATATCAATCAAGGAAGGAAATGTTTATGAAAAAAAATCGTAGTCTGAACTTGAAATATGCGGGAAGTCAAATCTTTTATTTTGCTGCTTTTGCAGCAATGATGGGTTATGCCTCTGTCTTTTTATTAGATAAAGGTTGTTCTAACTCACAAATTGGGATTGCTCTTGCCCTTTCAAGTATTATCGCTGTTATATTACAACCAATGCTTGCTTCTTTTGCAGACAATCATAAAAATATTGAAATGCGAAATATCATTGCACCAATTGTTTTATTAGTCATTGCTTTATCCGCAATTCTTTATTTAATTCCAGGAAGTGCTTTATTTGTTTTATTTTTAGTAGTTACTATTTTTTCAATCATGTCATCAATCATGCCCCTAATGAATTCTCTTGCCTTTGTTTTTGAACAACATGGTATTGAAATCAACTATGGTCTTGCTCGTGGATTAGGTTCTGTAGCTTATGCAATCGCTTCTCTTGTTTTAGGACATGTTGTCGAAAGTTTTTCACCAGGTATTTTACCTCTATTCTATATTATTTTTACAGCTTTATTATTTGTTATTGTTAAAATGTTTGTTTTACCAAAAGGTTATGAAAAAGAAGTAGTCAAAGAAGATACAAAACAAGAAGAAACAGAACAACTTTCTTTTGGTAAGTTCTGTATGAAATATAAAAAATTTATTTTATTTTTAGTTGGTTTTGTACTTGTCTATTTTGCGCATACAATTATCAATAACTTCTTTATTCAAATTATTACAAATATCGGTGGAACAAGTGCTGATATGGGAAATGCTGTTTTCGTTGCAGCAATGTTGGAACTTCCAACAATGGCTTTCTTTACAAAGATGTCTGAAAAAATTAATTGTGGAACACTTATTAAATTTTCAATTTTAATGTTCTGTGTAAAACATGCACTTACATATTTTGCGACAAACATGATTATGATTTATCTTGCCCAAGTATGTCAAATGTTTGCCTATGCTTTATTTGTTCCAGCCTCTGTTTATTATGTTAATGAAAAAATTGCTGTTGCCGATCGTGTTAAAGGACAATCGCTTGTTACAACTTCAATGACTTTATCAGGCGTATTTGCAAACTTCGCAGGTGGAATTATGCTTGATGCTTTAGGTGTTGGACATGTTTTACTTGCTGGTGTCATCTTATCGATTGTCGGTGCTGTTATTGTTATTTTAACGACAGAAAAAGTTTAAGCGACTCAATATTGAGCCGCTTTTTTTATGAGCTTATTTCTTTCTTCTTTATTTAAAGGACGTGACATACCTTCTGATAAGTTTTCATCCAAAAGAATTTCATCAAATGAAATTCTTTTTAAAGAAACAACTTCATTCTTCAATGATAAAAACATCTTTTTGATTTGATGATATTTTCCTTCTTCTATTGTCACATACCCGTGATAATCATCTATAATTTCAAGTTTTGCTGGTAAACATTGAATCTTTTGATCAATGATGATTCCCCTTTTAAAAGCTTCTTGATCTTCCTTTTTAAGTCTTTCTTTTGTTTCAACAAGATAGGTTTTCTTTACATGATTTTGTGGTAATAAAAGCTTCTTTAAACTTTTATCATTGGTAAGAATTAAAAGTCCTGTCGTATCACGATCTAACCTTCCTAAACAAAAACAATCTGGATAATCAATTAAATCAACAACACATTTTTCCTTTTCATCTTTATTGGCACAAAGATAACCTTGTGGTTTATTGAGCATAAGATAATGAAATGGTTGACTCTTTAACATTTTTCCCTGATAAATAAGAACATCCTCTTCTTGGATCTTTCTTTTACAATTGGTTTCAACAACACCATTCACTTGGATCAAACCATGTTTAATAAGTGTTTTACATTCTTTAACATTACCTAAATTATTGTACATTAAAATATAATATAAATCTTTCATACTAATCCTTATAATTTTCTTCTAACCAACGTGCTACCGCATCTTGGTCGTGACGACCAATAACACCTGTTGCTTTTTCTTTAAGCTCTTTACAGGCATTTTCTACCGCATAGCTTTCATCCGCTATTTCAAACATCGATAAATCATTTAAACCATCGCCAAACACAACAACCTTCTCACATTTTAGATAGTCTTTTAATTGTAAAATAGCATGCGCCTTGGTTGCTTTTTTAGGTAAGATTTCAAGCCACCAATCTTGACTATAAATATCTTTAGAAAATAAACATTGATATCGATCTTTTAAATCATGATAAAAACTTTCTAGTTGTTTTTTGGAAGCAATACATGAAACATAGAAAACATCGCCTTGAAAGAAATTATTTTCAACTGGATTTTTTCTTTTATCATTACGTGTACTTATAAAATCTAGTTGTTGTTTGGTTGATTTACTAGGAATATAACTAAATTTTTCTTGTTCATTTATAAAAGCATAAACAATAGGATAAAAGTCTTTTTGATTAAAATAATGAGCTAAATCATTGACTTCTTCTTTTAAAAAGAAATTAGATACTAAAATTTCTTGGCTTTGATTATCAATAATAAAGGCGCCATTATAAAGAATCAAAGGAATTTTTGCACTTAAGCCTTTGGTTGCTGGTTTGGCTGAATAATAAGATCTTGCGGTTGCATAAGAAAACAACATTCCTTGATCAACAAGCTTATTAATTGTTTGATTAGTATAAGTTGATGTTTGTTGTTGACTATTTAAAAGCGTACCGTCTAAATCAGAAACATACAGTGTTTTCATTTTAACGAATAAAGTTTGTCGTTCTCTTTTTATTTTGAGGAACTTCAATTCCTGCTTTTTTACCAGCTTCAATACATTTTAACATCCAAGCCATATTTTTACCTAATGCATACATTGTATCTAATCCCTCTCTATCTTGTTCAACATCACTTGGTGTATGTCCATGCACTTCATTCCAATAGTTTGATGTGACAATAGGCATTTCAGAAATACTTAAATGCTTGTTTAAAACATCCATACTCGTGACACTTCCTGCTCTTCTTGATGAAGAAATCACAGCTGCTGGTTTATGAACAAATGCAGATTTAGCACTATAAAAAACACGATCCATAAAGCTTTGAATTTTACCTGTTGGATGTGCATAATAAACAGGTGTTCCAAAGATAAAGCCATCAGCATCTTTTGCCATTGAGGCAAATTCATTGACACAATCATCAAAAACACATTTACCTGTTTTAGCGCATGATCCACAAGCAATACAATCTTGTAAAGGAACATTTGGAATATGATAAATAAGCGTTTCTATTCCTTCTTCCTTTAATGCTTTTTCTACTTCTTCTAAAGCACGATTTGTACATCCTTTAGGATGTGGTCCACCATTAACTAATAATACTTTCATTTCCTTTTTCCTCCTATTTTTATTGTAAATCACTCTTTATAATATGACAAATAATTATTTGTATAACTTGCTATAAAAAAAGAAATCACTAAGATTTCACAAATCTTATAATATTTTCAATGTGGAACGACATAACTGCAAGTACGTCTACCCTTTTTACATATGATAAGTACGTATGGTCAATCGTATCTACTACATTATTTAACGATTGAAAAGTTATCGTTAAATGTTATAAGTTCGGATAATCCCCCTTTAGCAACCCATTTCTTCGCATTGTCCTTATCTATCAAGGATAGCTCTTACCTCCTGTTCCAAAACACATCTCCCTATTTTTATAAAACTATTTTTTAAGCCTAACACCTAATAGACTTTCAATGAAATCACGAGCACACTTGCGTTTCAACTTGCTTTGATTTATCTGATTATGATAGTTTTCAAACTCCAGTAACAAAATGCCAATAGTTTTTTTATTACTTTTTTCTAGAAATGGGCAAAAAAAATAGAGCATATAGATTTCTCTATACACTCTACCTTTTCATTTCATATTAAATTTTTGAGTTCGAAAAACTAGAAGTTCACTTCTTATTATAAATTGTCCTCTCGAATTTCAGATAACGACTGTCCTAAAAGATCAGCTTTCCTTCATCTCCTTCTGCCAGCATCCCATACTTTTTTCCATATACAGAAAACTCCATCCAAACACCATTTTCCAGCTCAAAAATAACGTAATAAGACATACTGGTGGTACTATGATACCCGTGGACCGCTGAGATGTCTCCTCAACCTGGCTCGTACTCTGTCGCTTGGCAGCCGCTTTGGCTTCCACCTTTAAACAGAGGAAAAATTATTATTTTTATTTGCGGTTATATTTTATTGTGTGCAGATTTTGCGGTTTAACACATCACCAATATCAGTAAAAACATAACTGAAAAAAACAATCATCATATTCTTAAACTTTCCTCCTGCAACTTCCGATTTTTCATAAACCGTTGCAGTTATTCTATGATTTCTACTCCTTCATCAGCTTTTGTCCTCTTTTTATCTTCATACATCCGCATGTCGGCTTTGTGGCATATTTCGTCAAAGCAAAAATCTTTGTCCTGTACAGTATAGCTGCCCATCGCCAGACTTAACGGGATCTTTTCTTTGCTTTTTTGTTTCAGACTTTCTTGAATATTTGTCATCAGCTCGGAGGCTTTTTCTTCTGTAATTCCATTACCCAAAATCATGAATTCATCTCCACCCATTCGAATAACCGGAGAACCTTCAGGTATTTCTTCCTTCAAGGTACCTGCTACGATTTTAAGCAAAATATCACCATATTCATGACCATATTGATCATTTACCTTTTTCAAATAATTACAATCGGATATAATCACTGTAAACGGAAAAATCAGCTTTTTTTCTTTTCCTCTACTCTGTACTTCAAATAGTTACGATTATACACACCTGTCAGTCCATCTATCATGGAAAGCTCTTCCGCCTTCTTCTCCAAACGAACACGTTCGGTAACATTGTCAACAATTCCTACGATTCCGATGATATTACCGTTTTCATTCCGTACTGCATTCTTTTTTATTTCAAAATACAATGATTCTCCATCTTCCATTGGAAATTCATTGATGTACTGGCTACCTTCCCCTGTAGCTAGTATTTTTTTATCATCCTCATAATACATTTTCCCTATTTCTGAAAACTTCTGCACTTCTAGATCTGTTTTTCCTACGATACTTCCATTTTCCCCAGCAGAAACCATGTCACAAATTTCGGAAACAAAACAGTATTTACATTCCGTATCCTTAAAAAATATATTAACCGGCGCACTATGCATAAAGTGTTTCATAATTTCACTATCCAAAAATTCCATTATTTTCCCTCCATTTTTTTGCTATTCTCTATACTCAAAGAACATATCATAGGCCTTAATTATGATTTTGTGCTGTTTCTCATCAGCTAAGTAATTCTCCTTATTCTCTTTTATAAATTCGGATTGTTACTAGCATGGTAGCATATTTTTTCTTCAATTACATCCAAATATTTTTAATACACTGCCATTTGGCTTGCTTCTGTAACTAGCATCCGATTAACCTTCTCTTGCATTGTTTCTTTTGCATCTTCATTGAAATAATAACGGACAATATAATGATGTTAGTATAAAAACTGTACAAGTTAAATGGAAGAATTAAACATCATTTGCTACTAAAGTTCTATACATTGAGCTTTTACCAGAACCACTAATTTCGTAAATAAAAATCAGTTTTCCATTTCTAAATATAAGTATTTAATCTAAGCAAAATTATCAATTTCTATTTTCATTTTTTTCCTTTTCTTATCTAATTAACGATTAAATTTAAAACCATATTAATATATTAGATTTTAAAACTAAGTTTATCAAATTTCTATATCCCATTACCAAACGGTCATATTTTGAAACTGAAAGGTTCTTTTTTGATACATAACAAGCCTTTCAAAGTAGAGCTTTTGTTATGAAACAAGCGTATCTAAAAAATGAGAATAGAAATTGCTAGATTAAAAAAAAGAAAGAATTACAAAAGAAATCAAGAAAATCCATAAGGAATCGTATGAAATATATGGATCATCAAAAATAACAGAACTACTTAATAAAAATGGTGAAAAAGTAAGTCAAAAATATGTTTATTCGATTATGAAAGAAAACAATCTCAAGGCAAAATATATTAAGCCATATATTCAAACAACGATTAGTCATGATTTCTCTGACAAACTAAAAAATCTGTTAAACATTATAATCCTACTAAGCCAAATGTAGCTTGGTGTACAGATATTACTTATATATGGACATATGATGATGGATTTGTATATTTAACAAGTGTTATGGACTTATATTCAAAATCAATAATTTCTTGGGTGCTTACAAAAACAATGGATGCAGATGAAGTATTAAAATGTATTGAAAAAGCAAAGGAAAGAAGAAATATTGTAAAACCATTAGTAATACAAAGTGATCGAGGAGTTCAATATACTTCGACAAAATATAGAGAATTAACCAGTGAATTCATAAGAAGTTATTCAAGAAAAGGAACACCGTGGGATAATGCATGTATAGAATCATTTCATTCATTAATAAAAAGAGAATGGCTAAATTTTCATAAAATCCAAAATTATAATCATGCGTATAGATTAATATTTGAATACATAGAAGAATTTTATAACACTGTAAGAATTCATTCACATTGTGGGTATTTATCACCTGCACAATTTGAACAAAAATACTTATTTTAAAGCAATTAAAGGCCTACTACAAATAATTATTATATTTAAGTTGTCCGAAATCTTGACATAGTACCACATTAGAGATGTCTCCATCCAAATGGTGTTCTAGCAAGGGATTTTTCCCTTGAACCCATCATTTATGATATATGGTGGCGCTTTTCGCCACTAATAGTGAAAGTGGGGGCACTTTCTGCCCCCACTTAGGAAATGTTGCTAAAATACTGTTTAGATTTATCATACATACAAAATAGAAGTTATCTATTTCTCCTCTTCGTTAAGACCTAGTTCATTACATATTACTTGCTATCCCTGATACCTTATTCTTTCAACCAGCGTTTCCTTTTTCAGATTACTGCTTAAAACGCAGGAAAGTACAATCTGCAACAGACCGACCAAAAAAATCATAATAAAAATTGGTACGATTGGAACATGATAGATATTCATTCCAAATATTCCATTATGTTTTGCATAGGAAAAAAGTGCATAGCCGAGCGGCAGACCAATGATCAAAGCTACGCATATGGTGCCAACCGTAAAAATCAGTCCCTGTAACTGCAGGCATAAATTTAATTGTTTATTTGTCATACCCACAGCCTGTAATACACCATATTCCTGCTTTTTTGTCGTAATATTCATGATCATGGTGTTTGCCATATTCATAAAACCGATGAGTCCTACAACCGCCATAAACAGATAACAGCCAAGCTTCATCATGCGGGCTGCTAATTCTGCAGATTGTAACTGTGCATGATAGGTATCCATTTTTATATGCGAAGCATTAGAAATCAAAGTATTCAGACTCTGTTCCACAGATGCAACATCTTTTTTATCACAGTCCACCCACAGATAGCCATAGGCTGTTCCTCTCAGATTCATGGAACGGTATACACCTTCCGGAATGACAAGATAAGTGTCCGCACTTACAAAAGATCCTGCAATCTTTCCCTGATAGGTATAGGTTCCACTTCCATTCTCAAAGTCAAATGCAATGGATTCACCCGGAGCATATCCATCTTGTTCCATCCACGTTGACCAGCCAAAGAAAATATCACCATTCTTTACCGCCTGATCATAGTCCATAGAGCCAATATCTCCGTCCTGGCGCATAAAATCAAAATCATTTTTACTCACAATATCAGCCGGAAATCTTGTTCCGTTCAGATTTACAGAGACAATCTCTCTCGTCATGACATCTGTCACTCCCGGAATGCTTTTGATTTCTTCAATCAGCGAATCATTCAATGGATTATCCGTCAGAATCGTATCCAGATTATTCTCCGGATATCTTTCATCATACTCAGCAGAATAGTCAAGCTGCAGTTCAAATTGTCCATGATTAACGGAAAGACGTGCTTCATGCTCCGTGTCAATATTTCCCACATAATTAGAGATAATCACAAACAATGTGCAGGAAAGCCCCATTGTGAGGATCGTACCAATGGTTCTTTTTTGATTACCCGTCACATTTGCCATTGCCATAGAAAACACGGTGACATTTTTTCTGCCAATTCGCTTTCCCTTTTTTTGTGTTTCTGCATTTTCTAAATACCGTGTTGCTTCGATAGGTGAAATCCGTGAAACAATTTTCATTGGTTTACGCAGTGCCAAAGCAACGGTAAGAAATGATACGAAAATACAGAGAAGCATAACAGGCAGGGAAAACAGAGGCACCTGCTGATTTTGAACTCCCATAGAGCCAGTTCCGGTTGATACAAGGTTCCCCTGTTCTACCAGCCAGTTAAAACCGCATTTTGCAATCAGAAAGCCAAAAAGCAATCCAACTGGTATTGAAAAAATTGTCAAAAACATACCCTCTCTGAAGATCAGTTGTTTCATCTGCTTTTTTGTCGCTCCCAGAGCCTTGATTTTTCCATACTCCTGTATCTTGTTGGCAATACCGACCTGAAAAATATTATAAATGACCACAACAGAGAAAAGTACAATTGCAAGAATCAGAATTCCACATACCGCAATCGTTTCATAACTCGGCTGCAAGACCCATTGCAAATAGAGATCATTGACTATAACGTTTTTTTCTTCGATCCCACAAGCTGCTGCAATCTGCTTTATAACCGAATCAATATTATTCATAGATACATTTGCAGAATCATTTAAAGTAAAATAAATATTATACTGTCTGTCATTCTCTGCGACGTGCTCATCATAAAACTCCTGTGACCCGAAAGCAACATAAGATGCCTCGATGGTATACTCATCCCGATCATATAGGATTCCGCTGACAACAAATTCTTCCGGCTTATATTCTGACTGCATCCCTGCGCGGTAATCCAGTGTAACCGTATCTCCGACCTTTACATCATCATATCCCATTGCACGAAAAAATGCTCTTCCTGCGGCAATTTCCTGCATTTTTTCCGGATACTTTCCTTCCTTCAACTCATATTCTTTATTATAAGGAAGCATTTTTCTTGCAGTCTCATCCATGCAGACAAACCCGCCTTTTTCATTGCCTTTTATGATACCTTCGGTGCACATAGTGCCTGTAGCATCTATTTCCGCACGGCGGTTTACTTCTTTTAACTGCGATCCGTCTGCGGAAACAAACAGACCATAATTGCTTCCATATGATCCTGCCGCCTGACTTTTCTGCAAACGGATCATTCCATTTCCCACAGTACTGATAATC
>OHAD01000243.1_pt1 | contig 66861 bp, 63 predicted proteins | sample 1577011 | NCBI WGS metagenome assembly OHAD01 (sample SAMEA3541510, study PRJEB24748) | human gut metagenome | biome: human gut; feature: human-associated habitat; material: faeces | place: China | collected 2012 | reverse complement strand
GCAGAGCAGAGCAGAGCAGAGCAGAGCAGAGCAGAGCAGAGCAGAGCAGAGCAGAGCACTGATTAAGCTCTTGCAGTATGTTTATGGCTATGTAAGAATCCCTTTAGGTGATATTGGCTCTATCTGTATGTGCAAGCGTATTTTGAAGAGCCAGACAAACACAGTGAGCGGTGTTCCGTTCTATAAAATTGGAACCTTTGGAAAAGAAGCTGATGCCTATATTTCACAGGAAACATTTGACGAATATTGGTCGAGATATAACTTCCCGAAAAAAGGCGATGTGCTGATTTCTGCGGCAGGAACGATTGGCAGAACGGTCGTTTATGACGGCAAACCAGCATATTTTCAAGATTCCAACATCGTTTGGATTGATAACGATGAAAGTATTGTTCTGAATAGCTATCTTCGTTATTGCTATGAATTGAAACCGTGGAAAGCATCTGAGGGCGGAACGATTCCGAGATTGTACAACGACAATATAGCAAAGGCTGTAATTACAGTACCGTCCATTGAAGAACAAAAACGGATTGTTTCTATCCTTGACCGTTTTGATACAATCTGCAATGATTTGACCAGCGGCCTGCCCGCAGAGATTGAAGCAAGACAAAAGCAGTATGAATATTACAGGGATAAGCTGTTAAACTTTGGAAAGTGAGGAAAAAATGGATAACCAAACGTTATTTGATGTGAAGAATGCGGTTGAAGTAATGTCAAAAGCATTAAAGCTGTTTGCCGAAAAAATAACGGAATTGATGAATTTGTATCACATTAACCAGGATACTATAAACGAATATCTTAAGGCGTTTGGTAATCTTATCCTTTGGAGAAATGCGGTAAACAGGTTGAGCGAAAATCAGATTGTATTTACGGAACAGTTGTCCGGGGATATGATTGAAAAGGTGAATAAGTCAACAAATGTAGATGAGACTATACTTGAATACTATACAGAAAATGAAGAAAAGTGCTTGAGAAATCTTGTTGAGCGCTGCGGCACAGCGGAACGCGTTATAGCATACAAGAAACTGTACCCTCAAATTGTGATTGCAGCGAAAATGGGATGCTTTCAGCTTGCATGTCTAGGGTTGTTTTCGCTGGAAGATGGTGTTTTGTCGGACATTGTGAACCAGCCAAAAAATACTAGCTTCAAAAAACGAATGAGAGAAATTGAGGATAAGATCAACAACAAAATACCTCCGTCCCAAACAGATTTGAAGGTTTTTGCAGTAATGATTTCAATTGGTGCATTTCAGGAGACCGCTTTTGGAAATTCAGACTTTGATAAGCCGGAACCGAGTTACTTGAATCGACATTGGACATTACATGGCAGAAGTCATCGGGATTTTACAAAAATGGATTATATTAAAATGCTCTTGAGTTTGGACGCTTTGATTTTTATGGCAAATTTGGCTGAACGGACAGAGGAAAAAACAGATGAATTATAATGTTGTTGCGGCTACTAATGAAGATACTGTTGTTGCCACCTATGAACCCTCCAAAGTGCGCTCTGACAGCTACCAGAGTGAGGCGGAACTGGAGAAAGAATTTATCCGGCTGTTGTGCGAGCAGGGCTACACCTATCTGCCGCTGCATACCGAGGATGAACTGATTGCTAACCTCCGCAGCCAACTGGAAGAGCTGAACCACTACCAGTTTTCCGATACGGAGTGGCAGCAGTTTTTCAGTGATGTAATTGCCAACCCCAACGAGCATATTCCTGAAAAGACCCGGAAGATTCAGGAAGACAATGTACAGGTGCTGCACCGGGATGATGGCAGCTCCAAAAATATCACGCTGATCGACAAAAAGAACATCCATAACAACCGCCTGCAGGTCATCAACCAGTATGAGGTAAAACAAGCAGACGGCGCACGGCATGATAACCGCTATGATGTGACGATTCTGGTCAACGGCTTTCCACTGGTTCATGTGGAACTGAAGCGGCGCGGGGTGGCCATCCGGGAGGCGTTCAACCAGATCAACCGCTATCAACGGGATTCGTTCTGGGCGGGCTGCGGCTTATATGAGTATGTGCAGATTTTTGTGATCTCCAACGGCACAAATACCAAGTACTACTCCAACAGCACTCGCTACAATGCCATCAAGGACGCCAAACATGGCAAGACGAAAAAGGAAAAGACCAGCAATAGCTTTGAATTCACCTCCTATTGGGCCGATGCGAACAACCGTGTGCTGACGGATCTGATCGACTTTACCCGGACATTCTTTGCAAAGCATACGATCCTGAGCGTGCTGACCCGGTACTGCATCTTTACTTCAGAAAAGATGCTGATGGTGATGCGCCCATATCAGATCACGGCAACCGAGAGGATATTAAACCGCATCGAGATTGCCAACAACTACAAAAAGTATGGCAGCATCGAGGGCGGCGGCTACATCTGGCACACTACTGGCTCCGGCAAGACGCTGACTTCCTTCAAAACGGCACGGCTGGCATCGCAGCTGCCCTATATCGACAAGGTGCTGTTTGTGGTAGACCGCAAGGACTTGGACTACCAAACTATGAAAGAGTATGACCGCTTCGAGAAGGGAGCGGCAAACTCCAACACCAGCACCACGATTCTGAAACGCCAGTTGGAAAACCCGGAAGCGCATATCATCATTACCACCATCCAGAAGTTGGCGACCTTCATCAAGAAGAATCCAGGGCATGAGGTCTACCAGAAGCACGTTGTGATCATCTTTGACGAGTGCCACCGCAGCCAGTTCGGTGATATGCACAAGGCTATTGTTCACAATTTCAAAAAGTACCACCTGTTCGGCTTTACTGGAACGCCGATTTTTGCAGTCAACGCAGGAAGCTCCACTGATCCACGCTATTTCACCACGGCGCAGACGTTCGGTGACCAACTGCACACCTACACTATCGTGGATGCCATCAACGACAAGAATGTGCTGCCATTCCGTGTGGATTACATCAAGACGATGGACACAGAGCCAGACATGGACGATAAACAGGTTTGGGATATCGACCGGGAAAAGGCATTCATGGCTCCCAAGCGTATTTCTCTGGTGACAAAGTACATCCTCGACCACTTCGACCAGAAAACCTATCGGGGAGACAAATCGTATGAGTTTAATCTGCTGACGAATGTGGCAGAGGTGGCCTCTGCCCAGCGTGGTGCGGTGGAGGAAATCAAGCAAAAGCAGCGTGTCAGCGGTTTTAATTCGATTTTCTGCGTGGCTTCTGTGCCGATGGCAAAGCTGTATTATCAGGAGTTCAAAAAACAGATGGCGGCAGACCCAACCAAGCGGCTGCGCATTGCTACCATTTACAGCTATGGAGCCAATGAAGCGGAAACGGATGGCATTCTGGACGAGGAAAACCCGGAAGATACCTCCAACCTCGACCAGAGCAGCCGGGATTTTCTGGATGCCGCCATTCAGGACTACAACGAGATGTTCCATACGAACTACTCGACGGATGGTGAACGGTTCCAGAATTACTACAAAGATGTATCGCTCCGCATGAAGAATAAAGAACTTGACCTTCTGATCGTGGTCAATATGTTCCTGACGGGCTTCGATGCCACGACCCTGAATACCCTTTGGGTGGACAAGAACCTGAAGATGCACGGTCTGATTCAGGCGTTCAGCCGGACGAACCGTATCCTGAACAGCATCAAGACCTTTGGCAATATCGTCTGTTTCCGCAACCTGCAAAAGCGAGTGGATGCGGCAATTTCGCTGTTTGGAGATAAAAATGCGGGCGGCATCGTTCTGCTGCGCAAATACGCGGACTACTATCACGGCTATACGGATGAGCAGGGAAAGTACCATCAGGGTTATGCCGATATGATCGACGACCTGACAAACAGGTTCCCTCTGACAGATCCGCAAATTGTAGGAGAGCAAAACCAGAAAGACTTTATCGTGCTGTTTGGCGCATTGCTGCGGATGCGGAACCTGCTGTCCTCCTTTGATGATTTCAAGGGCAACGAGCTGATTTCGGAGCGTGATTTGCAGGATTATCTTGGCCGCTATCAGGATTTGCGGGATGAATGGCGCAACAAAAAGCACGATGAAACCAAAGAGGACATCACCGATGATGTGGTGTTTGAGGTGGAGCTGATTCGGCAGGTGGAAATCAACATTGACTACATCCTGATGCTGGTCAAAAAGTACCATGACACTCATTGCGATGATAAAGAAGTGCTCATCACGATTCGCAAGGCGATTGATGCCAGCCCGGAATTGCGCAGCAAAAAGCAGCTGATCGAAACCTTTATTGCAGGGGTCAATGATGTGGATGACGTGATGGCAGAGTGGAACACCTATGTATCCGAACAGCGGGAGAAAGAGCTTGCAAAGATCATCCAAGAGGAAAAGCTGAAGGAGCCGGAGACACGCAAATATCTGGCCAATGCGTTCCGGGATGGTGAGATCAAGACTGTTGGCACTGATATTGACAAGCTGATGCCGCCTGTTTCCCGTTTCGGTGGCGGTGGCCGCGCGCAGAAAAAACAGGGCGTGATTGATAAGTTGAAAGGCTTCTTTGATAAGTTCTTTGGGATTGGCGGAAATTTATTTGAGGTGAAAAACAATGACGAAGACTGAAAGTGCTCAGTTGGCATGTGAGAAAGTTTTAAATGGAATAGAAGACGATACTATAACAACGACATCTGCTCTTTTACAATGTTTAAAAATCGCAAGGCTTTTGAATGACGTGGATGCAATTATATGGCTACAGTATGAATACGGTGGGTATCCTAAAGAAGCGGATGGGATTCATATTCCATCGGCAGCTTTTGACATCGGATATAAAAATGGACGAGGGTTTATTGACAAAACTGGAAAATGCATTTTTACGGAACTTGCATCTGAATTAGAAAAGAAAGTGGAGGCGGAGAAAAATGCAGTTAATAATTTTACTACAAAGGGTGCGTCGGTGTCTGGAGATTACGCTGCTGTTGCGGTAAATAATTTAACAGCATCGGTAACAATGTCTACAAGAAATATAGTGGATGATATTGGACTAACAGAGAAAAAACTCTCAGTTTTAAAATCAAGGTATTATGATTATGCTCTGAAGAAGCAGATTGAGATTTCATTTGGAAATGTGGCGACAACGGTTTTTTCTGAATATCGAACAAGAGTGGAAAATGAGTTTTCTAAGCTTTCAAAAGAAATTCTTCTTAAACTTCAAGCGATAGAGGATAAAATTGGTTCAGATAATCCGGAACTATACTCGCAGGCGTTAACAACGTGTAGAAGACTTTTTGAGGAAACGGCCAAAGAACTGTTTGAAAAATACTTTCCGGGATACGAAGAGAAAAAGTATAAAACAAAATCTGGAAATGAAATTGACGTTAGTGGAGAGCACTATAAAAATAAACTTTCAGCGGTGATTGAAAAGCTGGAAGATAAGAGTCCCTCTAAAAGTATGGTTGGAAGCAATGTGATTTATCTACTGGATTGGATGGATAATCTGACGGACTTGCAATGCAAGGGTGTTCATCATGAGGTGACAAGACAAGATGCGACCCGGTGCATTATTCAAACCTATATTTGCTTGGGAGACATTTTAAGCCTTCAGGATGAATGATGGAATTATCCTTGATTTTGGATGAATCATCGGCTATAATACTCCCAGAGATCCCACTGGTTGCGTGATACTATCCTGATACTAAAAAATCAGCAAGCCACATCTACCACAGCAACCTCATGGAAAAGCAACCTACAAAAAACAGTCTTACTAAACAAATTTGTTTGGTAAGAAATTGAACTTACCGAGCTCGAGTAATCCCCAATAGCACCAACACCCCGGAGGGTTCCGCAAAAACGAAACCTCCCGGGGTGTTTTTATCTTCCGGCCCAGTCAAATAAGCTGTAACTTTGAAAGTATCTCCTGTATCAGCGCAAACTCTAAGCATTTTGACCGTAGCATTTTACACAAAAAAAGCCCGAAACCCCTTCCTTCTCTGCCCGCAGGGGAGTATAATAGATTCTGTTGTTTGCAAAATAGGAAAGGGGAAGTATCGACTATGGAATCGAAGCAGAGGCTTCTGGAGCCGCAGCTCGTCCAAACGGGGAGGGCGGATCAATTCAGCCGCAAGGTGTTCTGCGACGGAATGCGGGATGGTGTGCCTATTGCGCTGGGTTACTTTGCTGTATCGTTTTCGTTGGGCATCGCAGCCCGCAAGGCGGGCTTTACGCCGTTTCAGGGGTTTCTCGTCAGCCTGCTGAACAATGCCTCCGCAGGAGAATACGCCGCATTTGCGCTGATTATGGCAAACGCCACCTATTTTGAGGTGGCAGTCATCACCCTGATTGCCAATGCGCGGTATCTTCTAATGAGCTGCGCACTGGCACAGCGCTTTGCGCCGGAAACGCCCTTCTGGCATCGGCTACTCATCGGCTACGATGTTACAGATGAACTGTTCGGCATTACGATTGCCCGCCCGGGCAGCCTGAACCCGTACTATACCTATGGCGCTATCCTGCTGGCAGCACCGGCTTGGGCTTCCGGTACAGCGCTGGGCATTATAGCGGGTAACCTGCTGCCGCTGCGGGTAGTCAGCGCCTTGAGTGTGGCGTTGTACGGGATGTTCTTGGCCATCATCATCCCGCCGGCTCGCAAAGATCGGATCGTTGCGGTGCTGGTCGTCATCAGCTTTGCGCTGAGCTTTCTGTGCAGCTATCTGCAGGGTATTTCGGCGCTTTCCGAGGGCACCCGCACCATTCTTTTGACGGTAGCGATCTCCGGCGCAGCAGCGGTGCTGTTCCCAGTCAGGCAGGAGGAAAACGAAAATGACGCATAACAATTATATCTATATTGCGGTCATGGCGCTGGTGTCCTATGCTATCCGCATCCTGCCGCTGACGTTGATTCGCAAGCCAATCAAAAACCGATTTATCCAGTCGTTTTTGTACTATGTGCCCTATGTAACGCTGGCTGTGATGACCTTTCCGGCCATCATTCAGGCAACGCAGAGCCCGGTGGCGGGTGCCGTTGCACTGGTAGTTGGCATTGCCGCCGCATGGTTTGGCGCAAGCCTGTTTCAGGTGGCTGCGGGCTGCTGTGCCGTGGTATTCGTGCTGGAGTTTTTTATCTGAGACCTTATAGCGGGAGAACAAAATGAAGAAGATCCTTGTAACCGGTGCAGGCGGCTTTGTAGGCTCCCGCGTGATGCAGCAATGGGCATGGCGGTATGACCTATGCAGCTTTCCCAAAGGCTTTCTGGCAACAGCAGGGGAGGACGCCGTGCGGCAGACTGTTTTGCAGCAGCACCCGGATGTCATCCTGCACACCGCAGCCATTTCGGATACCGGTTACTGCGCCGACCACCCGGAGCAGGCTTACCGTGCCAATGTAGAGCTGCCGGTCTGGCTTGCCCGGGCAGCAGCTGAGACTGGCGCAAAGCTGGTGGCCTTCAGTTCGGATCAGGTCTATGCCGGTGTGGAGCAGTCCGGCCCGCTGCCAGAGAGCATTTCGCTGCGGCCTGCCAATGTGTATGGGCAGGGCAAGCTGGAAATGGAGCAGCGGGTGCAGGCACTCTGCCCGAGTGCCGTGTTGCTGCGCGCCACATGGATGTACGACCTGCCGGGCTACCGGCTGCCCATCCGTGGCAATCTGCCGTTGAATCTTTTGCGTGCAGCGCAGCGGGGAGAATCCGTCCACTTTTCTGTCCGGGATTTCCGGGGCATCACCTATGTCCGGCAGGCAGTGGCGCTGTTGGAGCCTGCCCTGACCCTGCCCGGCGGGGTCTATAACTTCGGCAGCGAAAACGCTGAAAACATGGTGCTGACCGCCCGGCAGTTCGCTGAGACACTGGGAATCACGGTCGATATTCAGGAAGCTGACTGGGCACGGAATCTTGCGATGGATTGCAGCAAGCTGCGGGCGCAGGGCATCGTGTTTGACACCACACAGGAAGGGTTAACGCGCTGTTTGCGGGATTATGGATTGCGCTGACCTCAGAGAATCAAATTTTTCTGTATCGCACAAAAAACAGAGAAAAGCACAAAAAAAGCAGGGGATTCTGTATGCTGCCAGCAACATCAGGCTGGACAAATCATGCAGAAACCCTGCTTTTTTGCTTGTCTGCCGGAGAAAAGTTCGATTATAGAATGCAGCATTTTTCTATATAAAAGTCATACTTATTTTACATCTTATCTGCATTTTGCTATAATATTTTCGCTTTTTTGCAAAGCATCCGAACCGCATAAACCTTTAAAACCTTGAGGAGAGTGGAATTTTTGAAGGAAGTCAAGCTTGAAGAAGCGGCTTATCAGTTTGAAGCCAAAATGTCCCTGCGTCAGGCCATCCCGCTGGGCTTGCAGCATGTCTGCGCCATGTTCGTGGGCAACCTGACCCCGCTGCTGATCATCACCAGCGCCTGCGGCATTGCAGGCGGCGAGTTCGCAGACCTGCAGGTCACCCTGCTGCAAAGCGCCATGTTCGTGGCAGGTATCGTCACGCTGGTGCAGCTGTTCACCATCGGACCCGTGGGCGGTGCAGTACCTATTATCATGGGCACCAGCTCCGGCTTTATCGGTGTGTTCAACAGCGTTGTGGGCACGATGGGCGGCGGCGTGCTGGCCTATGGCGCGATTATGGGCGCATCCATCATCGGCGGTATTTTTGAAAGCGTGCTGGGCTTTTTCCTGAAGCCGCTGCGCAGGTTCTTCCCGCCGGTGGTCACCGGCACGGTGGTGCTTTCCATCGGTCTTTCGCTGATCTCGGTAGGCATCAACTCCTTCGGTGGCGGCAACAAGGCCAAGGACTTCGGCTCTGTGGAGAACCTGCTGCTGGCACTGTTCGTGCTGGTGGTCATCCTGTTCTTCAAGCACTGGACTACCGGCTTCCTCAGCTCTTCTGCCATCCTCATCGGCATTCTGGCCGGCTATGCAGCTGCTTTCATCATGGGTCTGGTGCTGCCCACCACTGGCGTGACTGCTGATGGCGTAGAGTTCACCAAGGCATGGGTGCTCAACTGGAACAAGGTGGCACAGGCTTCCTGGTTCGCAGTACCCAAGCTGATGCCGGTCAAGGTGGTATTTGATGCACGTGCGATCCTGCCGGTGCTGGTCATGTTTATCGTCACCGCAGTGGAAACTGTGGGCGATATCTCCGGCGTGATGGAGGGCGGCATGAACCGCGAGCCCTCTGATAAGGAACTGTCCGGCGGCGTCATCTGTGATGGCCTCGGCTCTACCTTTGCCGCGCTGTTCGGCGTGTTGCCCAACACCTCCTTCAGCCAGAACGTGGGTCTGGTGGCCATGACCAAGGTGGTCAATCGCATGGCACTGGCCTCCGGTGCTGTGTTCCTGATCCTTTGCGGCCTGATCCCCAAGCTGGGCGCGCTGATTTCCATCATGCCGCAGGCCGTTCTGGGCGGTGCTGCCGTTATGATGTTCTCTTCCATCGTGGTCAGCGGCATCCAGCTGATCACCAAGGAAAAGATGACCCCGCGCCACCTGACCATCGTGTCCGTGGCACTGGGCGTAGGCTATGGCATGGGTGCCAACAGCGGTATTCTGGCACAGGCTCCGCAGGCCCTCCAGTTGATCTGCGGCGAGTCCGGCATTGTTCCGGCTGCTTTTGTGGCAATTCTGCTGAACGTGCTGCTGCCCAAGAATGATATGGCAGAGTAAACCTTAGCCTTTTTGCCGGGCAAGGACTTCCAGTTGCTGCAATGCCTGCGGGGTGTCTGCATCCAGCAGTTCTGCGCTGTCTGCAATGCAGATCGTGCGCACCTGCGCAGGGTACTTTTTAAGTAGCACGTTGCCACCTTTGTTTTCCGGCAGGGTGAGCAGCTCCGGAAAGAAGCTGCTTCCAAACAGAACGGGACTTCCGACAAGAGGTGCCGGGTCGTTTTCGGCCACGGCTCCCAGACGGAAGATCGCCCGTTCTGTTTCTTTTTGCCATTCTGCCGGGGACGACTGCTCGCAGCAAAAGCATTTTACCATGGCTTCTACCGTTTCCCGGCGCAGCAGAGGCTGATCCCCGGGCAGAAACATACAGCCGCTAAGCTCCGGCAGCTGTTTCAGCAGCGCTGAAAGCCCCAGCCGAACGGTATCGTTGCGGCCGGGCAGGCAGTGCAGCAGCACCGGGACGCCCTGCGCCTTGCACAGTGCCTGCACTTCCTCCGAGCGGGTCACCACGATGCGGGCAGCGATACCGGGTGTGGCGGTAGCCGCAAAAGCCCGGCAGAGCATGGGCTGGCCGCAAAAATCTGCAAGCAGCTTGTTCGCGCCAAACCGGCGGCTCAGCCCGGAAGCCATGATCACACAGCCGACCGTAAGCGACTTCTTCATACAAAAACACTCCTTCAGCAGCATTTTATAATAGTATTATACCGAAAGCTGTGCTAAAATAAAAGAAGAGATATCGCAGCGATAGAAAAGAGAGGTACTGCACATGATGACGATCCGAGAATATAAGCGGGCAGAAAGTCTGGAGGAAGCGTGGCAGCTGAACCAGAAAAAACCAAACCGCATTTTGGGCGGCATGATCTGGCTGAAGATGGAAACCATCAATGTCGGCACCGCCATCGACCTTTCCGGTCTGGGACTGGATACCATTGAGGAGACCGAGGACAGCTTTTCCATTGGCGCTATGGTCACCTTGCGCCAGCTGGAGCAGCACCCGGGGCTTGCCGCCTATACCCATGGTGCTATGCGGGAGGCTGTGCGCCATATCGTGGGCGTACAGCTGCGCAATCTGGCTACCGTGGGCGGTAGCATCTACAGCCGGTTCGGCTTTTCGGATGTGCTGACCATGTTCCTGGCCATGGATTGTGACGTAGAGCTGTACAAGGGCGGTATCCTGCCGCTGCAGGAATATGCCCAGCGCCCCTACGACCGGGACATTCTGGTACGGCTGATCGTAAAAAAGACACCGATGAAGCTTTATTACCAGTCGGTGCGCAACAGCCAGACCGATATCCCGGTGCTGACCTGCGCTGCCGCCCGGATGGAGACCGGCGATTACCGCATCGTCATCGGTGCGCGTCCGCTGCGCGCCGTGCGGTTCGAGCTCCCGGCAGAGCCTGCCCTTGCGGCAGAACAGCTTGCCGCACAGTTTGCCGAAAACGTAAAGGCGCAGATCGTTACCGGCTCCAATATGCGCGGCAGCGCCGAATACCGCAGGCATCTGGCAGGCGTGCTGACAAAGCGCGCGGTGCTGGAACTGGAACAGCGTAAAATGCAGGAGGAAAAGTAAATGCAGATCACACTTACATTGAACGGTGTCCGGGTATCCGAGGAGATCGCCCCGGATATGCTTTTGATCGATTTTGTCCGTGCACATGGCTGCAAGAGCGTCAAACGCGGCTGCGAGACCTCCAACTGCGGTCTGTGCACCGTTTTTATGGACGATAAGCCGGTGCTGTCCTGCTCCGTGCTGGCAGCCCGCGCCGATGGGCATAAGATCACCACGCTGGAGGGCTTGCAGGAGGAAGCCGCCGAGTTTGGTGCCTTTATCGCAGATCAGGGTGCAGAGCAGTGCGGCTTCTGCAACCCGGGCTTTATTATGAACGCGCTGGCTCTGTTCCGGGAGCAGCCGTACCCCACTGAAGAGCAGGTGAAGGAATACCTTGCCGGAAACCTGTGCCGCTGCTCCGGTTACGAAGGTCAGCTGCGCGGCATCATGAGCTTTCTGGCATGGAAAAAGCAGAAGGAGGGTGTACAGTGAAAACAGTCAACAAACCGTTCCGCAAAAAAGACGCAATGCAGCTGGTCACCGGCCAGCCTGTTTATATGGATGACCTTATCCCGCAGGACTGCCTGATCGTCAAACTGCTGCGCTCGCCCCATGCAAACGCCATCGTCCGCAGCATTAACACCACCGTTGCGAAAAAAGTGCCCGGCATCGAGGCTATCTTCACTTGGGAAGATGTGCCGCAGGATGCCCGCCGTTACACGCAGGCCGGTCAGACCTACCCGGAAGCCAGCCCCTACGACCGTCTGCTGATTGATCGCCACGTCCGCTTTGTGGGAGACGTGGTGGCCATCGTAGCCGGTAAGGACGAAAAGTGCGTGGACAAGGCGCTCAAGCTCATTAAAGTGGATTATGAGGTGCTGGAAGCCGTGCTGGATTTCCACACCGCCAAGGATAACCCCATCCTTGTGCACCCGGAGGATAACTGGGAAAGCCTTGCCCCCGTGGGTGCTGACAACAAGCGCAACCTCTGCGCCCATGATGAATGCGGCAACGGCGACATCGACGCTGTGTTGGCCGGATGTGATGTGGTCGTTGACCATGTATACCACACCAAGGCCTGCCAGCAGGCTATGATGGAGACCTTCCGCACCTATTGCTCCATTGATACTTACGGGCGATTGAATGTGCTCAGCTCTACCCAGATCGTTTTCCACGCCCGCCGCAACATCGCCAATGCACTGCATATTCCTAAATCTATGGTGCGTGTTTCCAAGCCCCGCATCGGCGGCGGCTTTGGTGCCAAGCAGACCGCCGTCAGCGAGGTGTACCCGGCCTTTGTGACTTGGATGACCAAAAAGCCCTCCAAGCTCATCTTCAGCCGTGTGGAAAGCCAGACGGCTTCTTCGCCGCGCCACGAGATGGAGATGCACGTCCGTCTGGGCGCTACCAAAGACGGCATCGTGAAGGGCATCGACCTGTACACCCTGTCCAACACCGGCGCTTACGGCGAGCATGGCCCCACTACCGTGGGCCTGTCCGGTCACAAGTCCATCCCGCTGTACGGCAAGGCCGAGGCTTTCCGCTTTGTCAGTGATGTGGTGTACACCAACCACATGTCTGCCGGTGCATACCGCGGCTATGGCGCTACGCAGGGTCTGTTTGCAGTGGAATCTGCCGTCAACGAGTTGGCGCACAAGCTGAACATGGATCCCATTGCACTGCGCCTGAAGAATACCGTGCAGGAGGGCGATGTGATGCCCGCCTATTACGGCGCTGTGAATACCAGCTGCGCACTGGACCGGTGCGTGCTCAAGGTGCGCGAGATGATCGACTGGGAGCACAAGTATCCCGCCCGGGATATGGGCAACGGCAAGATCCGCGCCGTTGGCATGGGTATGGCCATGCAGGGCTCCGGTATTTCCGGCATGGACGTGGGCAGCGCTACCCTCAAGCTGAACGATGACGGTTTCTATACCCTGATGATCGGCGCTGCCGATATGGGCACCGGCTGCGACACCACGCTGGCGCAGATCGCCGCCGAGGTGCTGGACTGTCCGCTGGACAACATTACCGTCTTTGGTGCGGATACGGATTCCTCTCCCTACGATTCCGGCTCCTATGCCTCCAGCACTACCTATGTTACCGGTAAGGCCACCGAGAAGTGCGCCATGAAGCTGCGGGAACAGATCTGCAAGCTGGGCGCAGAGCTGCTGGACTGCCCTGCGGATGCCGTAGAGTTTGACGGCAAGGTCGTGTTTGAAAGCGCTGACCCCACCCGCCAAAAGACTCTGTCCGAGATCGCCTTTGCTTCCCAGTTTGGCCATAAGATCCCGCTGGAATTTACCGAGACACACACCTCGCCCTTGTCGCCGCCGCCGTATATGGTGGGCGCTGCCGAGGTGGAGGTGGATACCGAGACCGGCGAGGTGAAGGTGCTGGAATTTGACGCCTGCGTGGACTGCGGCACCCCCATCAACCCCAACCTGACCCGTGTGCAGGCTGAGGGTGGCATTCTGCAGGGCATCGGTATGACCCTGACCGAGAACATCACCTACGACAAAAACGGCTACCCGGAGGAGAACTCTCTGTTCCAGTACAAGATCCCTGCCCGCAATGATATCGGCCACATCCATGTGGAGTTTGAGAACAGCTACGAGCCCAACGGCCCCTTTGGCGCAAAGTCCATCGGCGAGGTGGTCATCAATACGCCGCTGCCCGCCATCTCGGACGCCATCTACAACGCCATCGGCACCCGCTTCTATGAATTGCCCATCACCCCGGAGCAGATCGCCATGGCAGTTGCAGCAAAGCAGTAAGGGCAGATGCTGAACGAAAAAGAGTTTCCGTTTCTGGCAGAGAAAGGGCATACCGTTTCTCTGGTAGGCGGCGGGGGCAAAACAACTCTGCTGTATGCCATGGCAGACCACTGTGCCTGCAAAGGCTGGCGGGTGCTTGTGATGACGACCACTCATATCCGTCAGCCTGCTGCCTGTTATGCACCGGACGATGCAGCGCTTACCGCCCTATGGCAAGCGGGTCACTACGCCGTGATCGGCACTCCGGCAGAAAACGGCAAGCTGACCCTGCCGCCGCCGCAGCTTTTGCGCCGGATGGCGCAGGCAGATGCGGTATTTATAGAAGCAGACGGTGCAAAGCACCACCCCTGCAAGCTCCCGGCGGCGCACGAACCGGTGTTGCTGCCCCAAAGCGATATCGTTTTGGCGGTGGCAGGGCTTTCGGCGTTGGGCAAGCCCTTGCGGGAGGTCTGCTTCCGCTACGATACCATCCGTCCGCAGTTTTTAGCGGATGCACCGGATGCGCCCCTTACACCGCCTGTGCTGGCACAGCTGCTTGCAAGCACGCAGGGCGGCCGTAAGGCGGTGGGTGACCGGCAGTTTTACGCTGTGCTCAATCAGGCTGATACGCCGGAATTGCGCCAGCAGGGCATACCAATACAACAGCTTTTGCGTCAGCAGGGCATACCGTGTGTGCTGACGCATTTTGAAGAGGAAGAACGTGTATGAGCAAGGAAGATAAGATCATATTCTGTACCGGGGGCGGCTGCACCGCAAAGCTGGGTGCCGGGGTGCTGAGCCGTATTCTTGAAAAGCTGCCCCGGGGCGAAAAAGACCCGGATCTTCTGGTCGGCTATGACAGCCGGGATGATGCCGCAGTCTACCGTATTACGGACGACATTGCGCTGGTGCAGACCGTGGACTTTTTTCCACCGATGGTGGACGACCCCTACACCTTTGGGCAGATCGCAGCCACAAACGCCCTGAGCGACGTCTACGCCATGGGCGGCGAAGTAAAGACTGCCCTGAATCTGGTCTGCTTCCCGGAGGATATGGATCTGAACGTGCTGGGTGAGATTTTGCGCGGCGGTGCTGAAAAGGTGGCAGAAGCAGGCGGCAGTCTTGCAGGCGGGCATTCCATTGCAGACAGCGGGGTAAAATATGGCCTTTCCGTGACCGGCCTTGTAGACCCGCACCGGATGTACACGAACGACACCGGAGTGCCGGGTGATAAGCTGATATTGACCAAGGCTTTAGGCGTGGGTCTGCTGTGCACGGCAAACCGCGTGGGCGAGGCCGCCCCGGAGGAAATGAAAGCCGCCATCCGCTCCATGACCACTCTGAACAAAACGGCGGCAGAAATCAGCCGCAAGTACCGCGTCCACGCCGCTACGGATGTGACCGGCTTCAGCTTTCTCGGCCATCTGCACGAGATGATGGGCGGCAAGCTTTCCTGCATCATCCATGCAAATGCTGTTCCGGTGCTGCCGGGCGCAGAAAAAGCAGCGGATGCGTTTTTGTACACCGCCGCCGGGCAGCGCAACCGCAACCACACCGGGCCGTTCGTCCGGTTCGAGAACGTAAGCTTTGCCATGGAAGAGGTCTTGTTCGACCCACAGACCTCCGGTGGACTGCTGCTGGCGGTAGACCCGGCGGATGCAGAGGTTCTGGAACAGGAACTGCGCACCGCAGGGCTGCCCGCAAGTATCGTGGGCGAGATCCTGCCGAAGCAGGAAATTGAGATCACCGTAACAGACAAATGAGAGGAGTAATCAACATGGCTGAATTTATCAAAGTAGATGCACTGGGCGATGCCTGCCCGCTGCCGGTCGTCAAGGCGAAAAAAGCGATTTCCGAATTGCAGGGCGCAGGACAGGTAGAGGTTCTGGTGGACAACGAAATCGCTGTACAGAACCTGACCAAGATGGCACAGCAGAAGGACTATCAGTACAGCGCCGAAAAGCTGGAAGAACGAAAATACCGCGTGCTGTTCACGCTGGGCGAAGCAGCAGGTGCCCCGGCAGAGCAGGCTCCTGTCTGCGTACCGGATGCCCGCACCGATACGGTGGTGGCTATTTCCGCTGCCGTTATGGGCGATGGCAGCGAGGAGCTGGGCAAGACTCTGCTCAAGGCTTTTGTATTTGCACTGACCCAGCAGGACAAGCTGCCCAAGACCATTCTGTTCTATAACGGCGGCGCGGCGCTGACCTGTGAGGGCTCTGCCATGCTGGAAGATCTCAAGGCACTGGAAGCACAGGGCGTGGAGATCCTGACCTGCGGCACCTGCCTGAATTTTTACGGCCTTACCGAGAAGCTGGCGGTGGGCAGTGTGACCAACATGTACACCATTGCCGAAAAGCTGACGCAGGCCGGGAACGTGGTAAAGCCGTGATCTATCTGGACAACGCAGCCACCACCCTGCATAAACCGCCGCAGGTGGAGCAGGCTATTCTGGAGGCACTGCACACAGCAGGCAATCCCGGGCGCGGCGCACACGAACCCACCCTTCACGCTGCACGGATCGTGTTGGACACCCGTCTGGCGCTGGCAGAGCTTTTCCATGCGCCAGATCCTTCCTGTATTGTTTTTGCCGCTAATGCGACCATGGCGCTGAACACGGTGCTGAACGGCGTACTGCATCCGGGCGATCATGTGATCACAACGGTATGCGAGCATAATTCTGTTCTGCGTCCGCTGTACCGGCTGCGGGCGCAGGGAGTAGAGGTCTCTTTTACCGAAGTGGATACTGCTGCACGGCTGTGCTACGACCAGTGGGAAGCCTTGCTGCGCCCCAACACCCGGGCACTGGTGGTGACGGGTGCTTCCAATGTGACCGGCAATGGCACCGACCTTGCCCGCGCAGCGGACTTTGCCCACCGGCATGGCCTGCTGTTCATCGTGGATGCCGCGCAGACTGCCGGTGCACAGCCCATTGATGTGCAGCAGCTTGGTATTGATGCCCTCTGCTTTACCGGCCACAAGGCACTTTTGGGGCCGCAGGGCACCGGCGGGGCTTATGTGCGCCCCGGCCTGCGTGTTGCGCCGCTCCTTGTGGGCGGCAGCGGTGTGCACAGCTTTGACGAAACGCACCCTTTGCAGATGCCCACCGCACTGGAGGCTGGAACACTGAATGTGCACGGCCTTGCAGGGTTGTGTGCCGGGGTGCGCTGGCTGCTTGAACGGGGCGTAGAAAGCCTTGCCGACCGGGAAAATGCCCTTGCCAGCCTGTTTTATGAGCAGGTGCGCACTGCGCCGGGCGTAACGGTATACGGTGATATGACCATGCAGCCCCGTGCGCCCATTGTGGCGCTGAACATCGCACAGGAGGATTCTGCCCGGGTGGCAGATATCTTGTGGGAGGACTACGGCATCTGCGTGCGTGCCGGGGCACACTGCGCTCCGCTGATGCACAAGGCGCTTGGCACTGCAGAGCAGGGCGTGGTACGGTTCAGCTTTTCCCATTTCAATACCGAACAGGAGGCGCAGCAGGCAGCGCAGGCGGTTTGCGCACTTGCCCGGGAGCTTTTATGCGAGTAAAACGAAGCTATATCGTGCTTTCCTTCCGTACCACCTTAGAGGCGATGGAGTGGGAAAAGCAATGCCATGCCCGGCAGGTGCCCGGACGGCTGATTCCGCTGCCGCGTGAGATTTCGGCAGGGTGCGGGCTTGCATGGCGAATGCTGCCGGAGGACTGGCAAAGCTGGCAGGCCGAGCTGGATAAAACGCAATTCGATAAGGTAACGCCTGTGGAGCAATAACAGAGGGAGAAGGACACCAATGAACAGACAAACGCTTGCAGACGTTCTGCAAGATACAAACCAGACCGGCAGCTATACGCTGGCTACCGTGCTGGAAGGCCCAGAGACAGGCAGTCAGCTGCTGCTGCGGGACGGAGATGCTCTATGGCAGACCCGGAGCGCCGAGCTTTTGCAGCGGCAGCTTGCCGCCCTGCAAGCCTGTACCGCTACGGGCTTTCTGACACTGGACGGGCAGCGAGTATTTGCCGAGCGCTTTGGTGCGGTGCCGCAATTGGTCGTCTGCGGCGGCGGCCATGTGGCTGCTGCCCTTGTAAAACAGGCAAAGCTTCTTGGCTTGCCGGTGCTTGCCATAGACGACCGGGAAGAATTTTCCCAGCAGCTGCGCGCCGCCGGAGCAGACACCGTGCTCAGTGCCCCCTTTGCACAGGCGCTTCAAAATGTGCCAGGCGGGGCAGAGACCTATTTTGCGGTACTGACCCGCTCCCACGCTTTTGATCTGGATTGCCTTACCCAGATCCTGCAAAAGCCTGCGGCCTATGTGGGCATGATGGGCAGTCGTGGTCGTGCTGCATTGGTGCGCCGTCAGCTGTTGGAGAACGGTCTGGACAGTCAGCGGATCGATGCGCTCTGCGCACCCATCGGCCTTGCCATCGGCGCGCAGACCGCTGCGGAGATCGCACTTTCCATTCTGGCACAGATCGTGCAGGTCAAGAATGCCCGCCCTCAGACCGAGGGCTATCCCATCGCCTTGCTGGATGCAATGGTGCAGGCAGAAAAAGCCAGCACCCCGGCGGTGCTGGCTACCATCGTTGCACGGCATGGCTCTACCCCGCGGGATGTGGGTGCAAAAATGCTCATTCTGCCCGATGGCAGTACGGTTGGCAGTGTGGGCGGCGGCATTATGGAGCATTACACGGTACAGGCTGCTCAGAAGCTGTTGGCACAGGCTGCGCCCGCCCTGCAATGCTTACAGCTTTCGGCTGACGGCAAAAACGAGGACGCAGCCATTGCTGCCTGCGGCGGTTCCATGGAAGTGCTGTTGCAGACACTTTGCCCCGGGGAGGAAACGAAATGAAAAAGGATGCTTTGATCATCGTGCGCGGCGGCGGCGACCTTGCCACCGGCACCATCCACCGGTTGTGGAGCGCCGGGCTGCGTGTTCTGGTATTGGAAACGACACAGCCCGCAGCCATCCGCCGTCAGGTAGCCCTGTGCGAAGCAGTGTATGAAGGCGAAGCCACGGTCGAAGGACTGCGTGCTGTCCGCATTGAAGCATTAGAGCAGGCACAGTCCGTCTGGGCGCAGGGGGGCGTTCCAGTGCTCGTTGACCCGGAGGGTATCTGTATTGCCCGGGCAAAGCCAGAGGTCGTAGTGGACGCCATTCTGGCCAAGCGCAACCTTGGCACCCGCCGGGATATGGCACCGCTGACCATTGCCCTTGGCCCCGGCTTTGTTGCCGGGAAGGATGTAGATGCCGTGGTGGAGACCAAGCGCGGCCACCGGCTGGGCCGGATCATCCGAGAGGGGAGCGCTATCCCCAATACCGGCATCCCCGGCGTCATCGGCGGGTATGGTGCGGAGCGGGTAATCCATGCACAGACTGCCGGTGTCTTTATGAATGTGCGTAGAATCGGCGATTTGGTGGAGAGGGGCGAGACTATCGCTACTATCCGTACCCCGGAGGGGGAGAAAATCTCGGTTACAGCACAGATTCCCGGTATTCTGCGCGGATTGCTGCGCAGCGGCTATCCGGTCACGCCGGGCTTTAAGATCGCGGATATCGACCCCCGGCGGGAGGAACTTTCCAACTGCTTCCTGATCTCGGATAAATCCCGCTGTATTGCCGGTAGCGTGCTGGAACTTGTCTGTGCGCAGGTGTGGCAGTAAAATCTATATAAAAATAGCCCCTGCCGTTTTGCAAAAAGGTCTGCAAATACGGCAGGGGTTTTATGGTTCTATGTTAGTTGCGGTAGCAGCGATCCTGCCCTACAAGCCAGTTTTCGCACAGGCGCTGGGCTTCCTCAAGACTGCGGCTCTCGCAGTCGAAGAAGGCGCCGCGCATAGAGCAGTAGGAGTAGTGTACCTTAGGAACACCGTTGCCATCCTTGAAGCGCTCGTATCGTTCTTCACCGGGCATCAGAAAAAGCTGTTCCATGGGTTCTTCTCCTTTGTTATAAGCAACTCAAACGGCCACCGGGCGGCGGCACACAACGCTTGTTATTGTATCACGATGGAGAAAAGTTTGCTATGGTCTTTTTGTCCAAAGATACGCCGCTTTTTTCTCTGCGGTTGTGGCGAAGAAGGAATTGACAAATCATTCGTGCAAACTGCGTTCCTTTTCCAGCGCTGTTTTCATGCCGTGGATACGCCCCAGTGCATAGGAGAGCATTGCTGCGCACAACAGGTTCAGCCAGCCGTACCGGAACTGGTTCAGAGAGTTCGTTACGCCCATGATGAGGTTTGCCAAGCAGATCAGGGAAAGCATCCTGTCGATGCGACTCAGGTGCGTCAGGCGGGAGTCAATATCCGAGAGCAGCTCAAAACTGCCAAGTTCTGCTTTCCGACGGAAGTACACCCAGTTGACACAGCCACCGATATATTCCGCACCCAGTTCCTTTACAAAGGCGCGGTAATCGCTGCTGGGGTTCATCTCCAAGCGGATGATATACTCGCCCGGTTCGCAGCGCACAAAGGTATAAAAGGAAAACCCGGTATTGTCCAGTACCCATCCCTCCTGCGCCATCTCGTTCAGCCAGCGCTCCTCTTTTTCAAAATCCCACACAAAGAAAAGCTTGAAAACGGTTTTCTTTTCCCTCATAAGGTTTCCTCCTTCAGGATGCTCTCACCATTTGCCACAAGCTGCTGCAAACGGGCAAGCTCGTGCTTTAAAACCTGTACGCCCTCTGCTGTAAGCTGATATTCCTTTTTTCGGCTGCCGCTTTCGGCGGGCAGGGGACGGATCCAGCCTTTTTCGCACAGAGAAGTCAATGCGCCGTACAGTGTCCCGGCGGCAAGATGAACTCTGCCCCCGGAAAGCTGCTCCGTCTGCTGCATGATACCATAACCGTGCTGCGGATGGTAAAGAGACAACAGGATATAATAGGTCGATTCGGTCAATGCAAGGTTTTCCATACTGAAACACTCCAAGGATTCTATCGGACGGCTATATATCGTCAACCGATATATCGTGTCTAAAGTATATCGTCTCCCGATATACTTTGTCAAGCGTTTTCAGAAAAAAGCTACCAAAAAGCTTTAAACCACGGTTCGTATGGAAAAACCGATGGAACACGGGAAAATATTTTGTGCACTTTTCATAGTTTTCTTCTGAAGATTTTGGTGGTACAATATAGTCATCAAATTCTGCAATTCGGGAGGAGCTCCATGGCGGAAAAGTGTATTGAACTGGATAGTGTAGAGATCGCAGCGGCTGTTTTTGGCAACTGTGACCGGAATATTCGCTTATTGGAAAAAGAGTTTTCTGTTACCGCTGTTTGCCGCGGTACACAGTTGCGCATTTCCGGCGAGCCTGCCAATGTGGCGGCAGCGAACCGCGCTGTGGAGGGAATGCTTCTTCTGATCGAGAACCGAACACCGCTGGAGGATCAGACCGTGCACTACTGCATCAGTCTGGCGCATGATGGCGCGGAGAAGCGGGTAAAGGAGCTGACCGAGGATTTTGTTACTGTCACGGTCAAGGGACGCCCGATCCGCCCCAAAACGCTGGGACAGAAGGAATACCTGAATGCCATCCGCTCCAATGCCATTACCTTTGGTGTTGGCCCGGCGGGTACTGGCAAGACCTATCTGGCCGTAGCCATGGCGGTAAAAGCCTTTAAGGCCAAGGAGGTCTCCCGCATCATCCTGACCCGCCCGGCGGTGGAGGCAGGGGAGAAGCTGGGCTTTCTGCCCGGTGACCTCCAGCAGAAGGTAGACCCCTATCTGCGGCCGCTGTACGACGGCCTGTTTGATATGCTGGGTGCAGAGACCTACGAGCGTCTGGTAGAAAAGCAGATCATTGAGGTTGCCCCGCTGGCCTATATGCGTGGACGTACACTGGATGATTCCTTTATCATTCTGGACGAGGCGCAGAACACCACCCCAGAGCAGATGAAAATGTTCCTTACCCGTATGGGCGTGGGCTCCAAGGTGGTCGTTACCGGCGATGTGACCCAGATCGATCTGCCGGGCAGCACCCGCAGCGGTCTGGTGGATGCGCTGAAGGTGCTGAAAGACGTGAACGGCATTGCACAGTGCTATTTTACCGATAAGGACGTTGTGCGTCACCGGCTGGTGCAGGAGATCGTAAAGGCTTACGAGCGTGCCGCCCATCCGGCCGCCGAAGCGGAAAATAAAGAAAACAAAAAGAATTTTAAACAAACCCTTTGAAAGGAGTGGACCGATATGTCCAACAAAGTTTTGATCACCAACTCCCAGAAAGCTGTCAAGGTGCCCTCCGGGCTCCGCATTCTGATTCGCCGTGCCTGCAATGCCGTGCTGGAATATGAGCATTTCGACCGCCCCGCCGAGATCAGCGTTACCTTTGTGGACAACGCTGCCATTGCCGAGCTGAACAACCAGTACCGCAACAAGCCCATGCCCACTGATGTGCTGAGCTTTCCTCTGGGCGAGAACGGCAAGTACGATATCGACGAGAACAACGGCTGCATGATGCTGGGCGATATCGTCATTAGCATGGAGCGTGCCATGGAGCAGGCGAATCTGTATGGGCATCCGCTGCAGCGGGAGGTGGCCTTTCTGACCGTCCACTCCATGCTGCATCTGCTGGGCTACGACCACGAAAACGGCGGTCTGGAAGCCATGCGTATGCGCGAAAAGGAAGAGGCTGTGCTGCTGCAGCTGGGTCTGCCCCGCACGGTCAGCTACACGGAATGATATTCCTTCACTGCAACAGAACATAAAAACAAGACAGGAGTTCACTTTGAGTACTACAACACCCGTTCAGGAGCATTACGACACTTCCTCTGTATTCGTTGCTGTCATCGGACGGCCGAACGTGGGCAAATCCAGCCTGACGAACCTCTTGGTCGGCGAAAAGGTGGCTATCGTCACCTCCAAGCCTCAGACGACCCGCACCCGCATCACCGGCGTGATCACCCGGGGGCCGCTGCAATATGTGCTGCTGGATACCCCCGGTGTGCACAAAGCTCACAATAAGCTGGGCAAACGCATGGATAAGACCGCCAGCGATTCCATTGCGGATGTGGATGTTTCCATGATGCTGTTCGAGCCCTACGGCGCGCTGAACGAATCTGAGATGGCACTTGTGGAGGCGCTGCACCGCAGCGGCCCGGCCATTGCGGTCATCAACAAGACAGACCTTGTGAAAGATCCCGCCGACTTAGAAGCACGCAAGGCAGAGTTGAAGGCACTGGGTGTGTTTGACGAGATCTACACCATCAGTGTGCGCAATAAGGAGGGCAGCGAGGAGCTGTTCGATGCCTTGAGCCGCTATGCCGTGGAAGGCCCCCATTACTTTGATGATGACGCTTATACCGATATGCCGGAAAAAGAGCTGGTGGCCGAGGTCATCCGCGAAAAGGCACTGCTCTTTATGCGGGACGAGATCCCACACGGTATTGCAGTAGTGGTGGAGCGCTTCAAGGAGCGCCCGGGCACAGACCTGATCGACATTGATGTGAACATCTACTGCGAGCGGGAGAGCCACAAGGGCATGGTCATCGGCAAGGGCGGTGCGATGCTTAAAAAGATCGCCAGCGCTGCCCGCGCCGACTGCGAGGAGTTCCTGGGCTGCCGGGTCAACCTGCAGTGCTGGGTCAAGGTGAAATCCGACTGGCGGGATAACGAATTTTTGCTGAATAACTTCGGCTTCAAGCAGAATTCCTCCAACCGCTGAGTGCTGCCAAAGCAGGACAGTTTTCCCTTGTATGCTGTGCTAGAATCAGGCTGACACTATAACAAAAGCAGCCTGTGCACAGGAAAGGGAAGGAGTGCTGAAGATGGATGCTGCTGCAAGCTGGCAGGCCTTTGCCTGCACGGGGAATATTCTCCGTTATCTTGATTACAAACAACTGGTGCAGCTGCCCGCCGAGCATCCGGCAGGAGAAACGGATGATGGAACCATTTGTGACAATGGGTCTGGTACTGAAGGAGACCCGTTATAGAGAAGCCGACCGCATTCTGACGATCCTTACCCCGAAGCTGGGCGTGATCACAGCAATGGCTGCAAATAGTCTGCGGCTGAAAAGCAAGCTGTTCAGTGCCTGCGGGCTATTCTGCTATTCGGAGTTTACGCTGGTGCCCGGACGCAATATGTATACCGTGCGGGAAGCCGAGGTGCAGAATATCTTCCACGGCGTTTCCTCCTCCATTGAAGGGGTGAGCCTTGCCATGTATCTTACCGAGATGGCCGCTGCGCTTTCGCCTACCGGAGAGGAAGCAGCCCGGGAGCTGCGTCTGGTGCTGAACAGCCTGTATATGATCAGCGAGCACCGGACCGACCTGCGGGTGATCAAGGCAGTCTTTGAGCTGCGCACCATGAGCGAGTGCGGCTTTATGCCGCAGATTGTCTGCTGCCGGGACTGCGGCACCTACGATGAAGGAGATGCCTTTTATCTGGACGCGCAGGAAGGGCATCTGCTCTGTGCAGCCTGTGCGGCAAAGGCAGGCAAGAACTGCAATCTGGACAAGGCTGCGCTGTTTGCACTGCGCCACATCTGCTTGGTAGAGGACAAAAAAATATTTGCATTCAAGATCTCTGTGGGCAGTCTGGCAAAGCTTTCCGCAGTGGCTGAAAACTATGCCCTGACGCATCTGGATAAGCCGCTGAAGAGCTATGCCTTTTTGAAAAGTGTGCTGCCCTGACCAAAAAGGAACAGTATGGAAACAAGCTACTTAAAAACATTAGAACTGGATAAGATCATTGCCCGTGCAGCAGAGGGCTGCGTATGCAAGGAAGCCCGTGCCATGCTGCTGGCTATTGATCCGCAGTGCGACCCGGATGAGGTGCGCTACGCGCTGGAGCAGACAGATGCCATCAACACTCTGCTGATCAAAAACGGCTCGCCGCGCTTTGGCGGGGTAGAGGGGGTCAGCCAGCTTGCCGCCCGTGCCGTAAAAGGCGGTGTGCTTTCTATGGGCGAGCTGCTGATGGTGGCTGGTGCGCTGCGCAATTTCCAGCACTTGACCAGCTGGTACGGCTCCTCTGAGCATGACGCGTTGCCAACCGATGATCTGTTTTACGCACTTGCACCGGAACCGGGTCTTGAGCAGCAGATCTCAAGTGCCATTCTGGCACCGGACGCCATGGCGGATACCGCCTCCCGCACGCTGGCAGAGCTGCGCAAAAAGATCCGCGCCACAGAAAACAGCATCCGCGACCGGCTGGAAAGCATGGTGCGCAATATGGATACCTCTAAATACCTGCAGGAGAGCGTGGTTTCTATGCGCAACGGCCGGTACGTTGTGCCGGTCAAGAGCGAGTATCGCGGCGAGGTCAGCGGCATCATCCACGATGTATCCTCTACGGGCGCTACGGTGTTCGTGGAGCCGCAGGCTGTGGTGGAGGCCAATGCCCGCATCCTGCAATACCGTGCACAGGAGGCGCAGGAGATCGAGCGCATTCTGGTGGCCTTTACCGCACAGGTGGCCGCTATTGAGCCGCAGTTTCAGTACAGCTACAAGGCCATGCTGGAAATCGACATCCTACTGGCGAAAGCGCGGCTTGCGCTGGAACTGAAAGCCTTCAAGCCCGCTGTGCGCACAGATTCTTCTTTTAATCTGATCCGCGCCCGCCACCCGCTGATCGATCCGCAAAAGTGTGTTCCTGTGGACATTGCGCTGGGCGGGGAGTATGATTCTCTTATCATCACCGGCCCGAACACCGGCGGTAAAACGGTCACTCTGAAAACCGCCGGTCTGCTGTGCGCCATGGCGCAGTGCGGCTTTTTGATCCCGGCAGACGAGCGCAGCGAGATTTGCGTATTTGATGAATTTCTGGTGGATATCGGCGATGAACAGAGCATTGAGCAAAGCCTGTCCACCTTCTCCGGCCACATGAAAAAAATCACTGGTATTCTGGAACTGGCCATGCCGCACACCCTTGTGCTGCTGGACGAGCTGGGTGCCGGTACCGATCCCGCCGAGGGCGCCGCGCTGGCAGTTGCCATCATTGAGGAGCTGCGCCGCCGTGGCGTTCTGCTGATGGCGACCACCCACTATGCAGAGCTGAAGGTCTTTGCATTGGAAACAAAGGGCGTGGTCAATGCCAGCTGCGAGTTTGATTTGGAGACCCTGCGCCCAACCTATAAGCTGAGTGTGGGCGTACCGGGCAAGTCCAACGCTTTCCTGATCAGCGAAAAGCTTGGCATTCCCAGCCGCGTCATTGAGGCTGCCCAGCAGCATCTGTCTGCCGAGGATAAACGTCTGGATGCAGTTCTGGGTCAGCTGGATGATCTGAAACTTCAACTGAAAGAAAGCCAGAACGAGGTGGAGCAGCTACGCAACGAAGCCTCTCATCAGCTGGAAGCCGCCCGCAAAAAGCGGGATGAGCTGATCCAGCAGGGCGAGAATGAATTGGAAGCAGCTCGTGCCAAGGCACGCACGCTGGCACAGCAGGTGGAAACACAGGCCTACGCGCTGACCGATGAACTGCGCCAGCTACAAAAGGACGAGCGCATGAGCGCCCAGCAGAAAGCGCAGCGCGCCCGCGAGATTGCCAAAAAGGAGACCGAAAAGTTGTTTGCCGGTACGGAGGTGGTGCATAACCCCGTTAAGGAGTTTGTGCCACTGAAGGAGGTAAAGGTAGGGCAGGAGGTCTGCATTGCAGAGCTGAACCAGCTGGCCACCGTTCTGGCACTGCCTGATAAAAACGGCGATGTGCTGGTGCGCGCCGGTATCATCAAGACCAAGGTACCCCTCAAGGGCTTGAAGCAGCCGGAAAAGCTGGTAAAAGAACCCACTGCACCAAAAACCAAGGCGCAGCAGCGGTATTCCCGCCTGACCGGCGACACCAACCGTCCCAATGGCAGGGTAGAGCGCGTACAGCGTACTGCCAAAATGGAGTGCAACCTGCTGGGACTTACGGTGGACGAGGCACTGTCGGAGGTGGATTCCTTTATTGACCACGCTATCCTGAACGGACAGACGGTGGTCTATCTGATCCACGGCAACGGCACCGGTGCACTGCGCACTGCCATCCATAAGCATCTGCGCGGAAACCGCATGGTAAAAAGTTTCCGTCTTGGCCGTTACGGTGAGGGCGAAAGCGGTGTAACGGTTGTAGAACTGAAATAACCCAGTAAAGACTGTCTTTTGAAAAATTGGCAGTCTTTTTTTGTTGCAGTGCAGGGAAAAGGCGAGTATACTCGTATTATAAATGTAAAACGAACAGGAAGTAAAACTTTATGCCAACCAGTCATCGCAGACCCTCAAATAAGCATAGTAAACGCAAAACGCACCGCCGCAAAGCCCAGCGTCGGATTTTGCATGGACTACTGCTTGTTTTTGCGGCATTGATGATCTGTTTCGGCCTGTTTTTATGGAAGGCGGCGCTGGAATTGAACGCACCCGCAGCACCCGCAGTCTCGTCCGCAGAGGATGATTTTCGTCCTGTGGTGGGCGACCCGCCGTACCGGGTGGCAATAGACGCCGGGCATGGCGGCAGCGACCCGGGCGCAAGGGGAGTGGTCGAGGAAAAACAGGTCACCGCAGCAACGGCTGCTGCGCTGCTTCAGTGGTTAGAAGAGGACTCTAATTACATTCCGCTGCAGACCCGGGAAAGCTTTGATGAAACCGCGACACCTGCCCAACGTGCAGCCACCGCCAGTGCCCAAAGCCCGCAGCTGCTGCTGTCCATCCACGGCAACTCCGCAGCCAACGGCTCTACGGCATCCGGGTTTGAGTGCTATCCGGCAGTGCCCGGACGTACATGGCATCAAGAGAGCTTTTATTTTGCCCGACTGCTGGCCGGTGGAATGCAGAGCATCGGCGCAAAACTGCGCGGACGTGGGGGAGTGCGTTACATTTATTATCTGGAAAACGACCAGAAGCAGCTGGTGGAAAACACCTACACACAGGTGCGGCCTGAGCGCAGCTTTACGCTGCTGGAGGACGTGGATTGTCCGGCAGTGTTGGCGGAGCAGTGCTTTGTAACGAATGCCGAGGATGTAGAGCGCTTTGGCAGCGAGGAGAGCTGCAAGACTGTGGCGCGAGTTTATTACGAAGCCATCTGTGCATACTTTAGCACAGAACCGCTGCCGGTGAAATGAGCATCGCTTCACCAAAGCAGAAGAAACGATACTCCTTATGTAACATGACCTGTAACGCACCTGAACAGCCACCGCAGGCAGAAGTCGAACGCTTGAACGTCCAGCGGCGTAGAAGCGGGCACATACAAAAAGAACAGCATCCACAGAAGCTGCTGGAAATCTGACAGAAAGAGAGAAGGGCAGCTTCTGTTTTTTTGATTATTGATGTTTCGTATAATGCACGTTATGCGAAACTTAGGGAAGCGAAAAAAGCCCATTTCCCGGATTTTTGGCGTTTCAGCCTCGGCTGGCTCATTTTTTGGCTTGGCTTAACCGTTCTACGCATTCTGCACTTTTTATCATATTTTATTGTTTTATTTGTCTCACGCTTACAGATACTTCCTGTGTTATGCGCTGCCGAATCGGTTCGGTTATGATTCATGTTGGTTCGATTATTCTTGCAGCGTCTTTGAGTTTGCTTTATAATGTTTCATGCTGCGTTTTATGATTTACAGTTTGCGGCTGTGGTTGATCATTCCAGTTGATTTTTGTGTGGACATGGCTTAGTATGTTTCTGCCAGAATCTTCTGAGGATGCTCCTGTATGGCTGCTGACTGCTTACATTGTAAATTATAAAGACCCATGGCAGCATCCAGTCAAACCGGATCGCGCCATGGGTCTTTGAACCGTCTTAAACGTTTTGAGTAGGTTTAAGTATTGCTTGATGAATCGTTAGTTTCTTCGATAGACATTGCCGAAATATCTGCCCGAAAGCCATCCTGCGCAGCGCCCTCAAAGGCAGCCATAGGGCCGGACGGCTCAGAAGCATCCTCTCCCGCCGGGGTATTTTCGGCAGATGTCTCCCCTGCTGTTTCTATTGTATCCAAGCTTGCTTTTGCGGCTTTTATGGGCAATACCTTGCCCAGCGGATTTTCTTCAATGGCAGAGCGAACCTGAAATTCTTGCAGGTGCGTATAAATTTGTGTGGTTCCCACACTGCTGTGTCCCAGAAGCTGCTTGAGGGTAAGGATATCTACATTACCGGTCTGATACATCAAAGTTGCGGCAGTGTGGCGCAGTTTGTGGGTGGAAAAGCCCTTCAGTCCAGCGGCCTTCATCGCACCGGAGATCAGCTGTTCTACCCTGCGGTTCGAGATACGCTCCTTGCGCATCCGCGTAATGAACACGGCTTTTTCCTTGGGTGAAAGCCCTTCCATGGTATTACGCTTGCGCAGATACAGCTGAAGCGCCTCCACACAGGCATCATTCAGGTAGACCATGCGTTCCTTATGGCCCTTGCCGAACAGGCGGATCTGCCGCTGCTCTAAGTCAATGTCTCCAAGGTCCATGCCCACCAACTCTGCAAGACGCATACCGCAGTTGAGAAACAGTACCACCATGCAATAATCCCGCTCCGGGAAGTCGCTCTGGGTCTGGGTGCTCTCCAAAAGTGAGATAGACTGCTCTGCCGTCAGATATTTGGGCAAGACCTTATCCTGCTTGGGCGGGCGGATAGCCGCCGTAGGGTCCTCGGATAAGCGGTTGACCTGATTGACCAGATAATCATAAAAGCCGTGCAGGCTGGCCAGCCGCCGGGCGGTAGAGGATTTTTTGTTGCCGCACTCCCCGTTCAGAAAATAGAGATATTCGTAGATATCCTCTTTTGTTATGCTGCCCCAGAAGGCCGTATCCAGCCCCTTGGGGTCGATCTCCTTAAATTCTGCATCTGCGGCCACAAGCCCGCGGCGGCGCTTCATAAAGCGGCTGAAGGAGCGCAGGTCACAGTAATAACTAAACGCCGTATTGGCGCTTTTGCCGGCGATCACCTCAAGGTACCGCACATATTCTACAATATCCGGGGCAGCATCCTCAAAGGGTGCGTGCTTGCCGGGGTTTCTTTCGTCCAGATAGATCGACATAGCTTCCTCGTTTCATCACAGGCGGTCGTTTTTCAGCGCATTGATGGCATCTGCGATATACGCCGCACCGACCAGCTTCATGCCGGGATAATCTGCGGCATTCAGGTGTGCAAGGCTGTGCTTGGGGATGACTGCCCGCTCAAAGCCGATACGCTCTGCCTCGTGCAGACGCTGTTCCAGATTAGGCACGCTGCGCACTTCCCCGCCCAGACCTACCTCTCCGATAGCGATAAGCTTATCGCTGACCGGGCGGTCCAGCAGCGAAGAGACCATGCTCAGGCAGACGGCAAGGTCGCAGGCGGTATCCCGCAGTGCAATGCCGCCCACAATGTTGACGTAAACGTCCAGATTACCAAAGAAGTACCCTGCCCGCTTTTCCAGCACGGCAATCAAAAGATTCATGCGGTTATAGTCGTATCCGCTGCAAGCGCGGCGGGGTGCAGGAAAATTCGTCTTGGTGGCAAGTGCCTGTATCTCGCTCAGGATAGGACGGCTGCCCTCCATGGTGCAGGCCACACAGTTGCCGGAAACGCCCAGCGGACGTCCTTCCAATAGCATCTGGGATGGGTTTTCAATCTCGGCAAGTCCTGTGCCGGTCATATCGAACATGCCAAGCTCATTGGTGGAGCCGTAGCGGTTTTTGGCTGCCCGCAGAATGCGGTACGGCAGCATCTTGTCGCCCTCAAAGTAGAGCACTGTATCCACGATATGCTCCATGACTTTGGGGCCTGCAATTGCGCCATCCTTGTTCACATGACCCACGATGAACATGGGAATCTCCTGTTTTTTGGCAACTGCCAGCAGACGCGCGGCGCTCTCCTTCACCTGACTGACCGTACCGGACGAGGACGAGATATCCATGCAGCGCATGGTCTGGATGGAGTCGATGACCACAAGGTCCGGCTTTTCCTTTTCAATCAAGCCGCAGATCTCGTCTACGTCATTTTCTGCCGCCAGAAAAATGTTGTCCTGCGGCACCTTCAGTCGCGCAGCGCGCAGCTTGACCTGCCGGACAGATTCCTCGCCGGTGATATACAGCACACTGTGCTGGTTAGAGATGGCACCGCACAGCTGTAACAGCATGGTGGATTTACCCACGCCAGGCTCACCGCTCAAAAGCACCACACCGCCCAGTACGATACCACCGCCCAATACACGGTCCAGCTCCGAGATACCGGTCAGGATGCGGCTCTTTTCCTCGGTGGTGCTGATTTCTGACAGCCGCCGGGCGGTCAGGGTGGTCACGCCCTCCTGACGAGCCGCAGCAGCCTGCCGGGCGGCAGGAGTCCCCGCCTTGGGGGCTTCGGCAACAACGTCCTCGTTCATGGTGTTCCAGCTGCCGCAGCTGGGGCAGCGCCCCATCCAGCGGGGGCTTGTCTCTCCGCAATTGGAGCATACATAGACGGATTTTAGTTTCATGTCTGTCCCTCATTTTATAATGGTCTTTTGTTATTGTAACACACTGCGCCAAAACCCGCAAGAAAAGGATATTGTTTACAGGCGGCTGCCCAGATATGAAAGCCCTGCCGCCGCACCGCACAGCGGCAGCAACACCACCATGGTCAGCAGATACTGCCCCATCAATGCCTGCGCCCCGGGGCGGGCTTGTCCGCCGGGATGCTTACGAAAAGAATAAGTGTGGATACGGCTGCTGACCTGCAAAGCACAGGCTCCGAAAAAGCATAGACAGCCGCTTGCCGCTGCCGCGGGTAGGCCTGTCCAAAGTAAGGCCAGAAGTATCGTTTTCCACCCGCCTGCCGCACAAAGCTGTACCATAAGCAGCCCGCTGCCCAAACCGTACAACATCATGCTGCCAAAGATCATCACTGGCCCAAGGGCAGAAAGCCCCAGTGCCAGAAAAAGGCTGACCACAAGGCCGAGAGCCAGATATTCCATGCCAAAAAGCTGTACTGCCCCTTGCAGACTGCCCGGCGCAAACAGCTCTTGCCACACTTCCAGATAATACCGCAGCAGTTCTGCCTGCCGGGCATCGCATACGGCCTGCAATACACCGGCTGCCGAACTCCCCAGCAGAAAGGCCGCAGCCAGCAGCCAGCAATCCCGGGTAGCGTGCCGCTTTGACGGGATGCAGGGCTCTTTTTGCGGCAATTGCTCTACGGGTTCCGGTGCAGTTTCCGGTACAGTCGGCAGAGCGGGCTCTGTTTTCTGCGCCGGAAAGCTGACCATCTGCGGCAGCAAAGACAGGTTTTCTTCCGTTTTTTCTTGTTCGTAGATCCACATACGCTGTTTTCCCCTCTGATGGATTCGTTTTATCAGAACTATCAACGAAGCGTGTGCCTGCGGCTGCGCAGGGTGACGCCAAGCAGCCCACCAATACCGCCGCAGAGCAGCACCGCCAGAATACGGCACACCACAGCAGGCTCGGCGACTGTGCCGTTCCATACAGCAGAAAGCGTCAGCGGCACTGCCAGAAATGTACTTTGGAGCAGTCCGGCCAGCAGACCGCGCTCCTTTTTACGAAACGCTGCCGCCAGTGCACACAGCAGGCTGCCCATGCATACAGCTGTTGTGGCAAGTATCGGCACTACACTGCCGGAGCAGCCCTGTCCGGCCATCAGCTGCGCAAAACCAGCTAGTGCTGCCGCTGTTACGGCTACCCCCAGCACCCCGAAAGCTAGAAACGAAAGAAGCTCCGCCGGGAAACCTCGAGACTCAGACATAACAAAACCGCCTCCCTGCACATAGTCTATGCAGGGAGGCGGTTCATGTATGCACAGTATAAATGCTTACTTCTTATCGGCAGGAGCCTTGTCCATGTTCAGCTTTTCGACAGAAGAGATAGCAGACTTGGTAAAGCGGATCTTCACGCGGTCAGCGCCGGTCTCCAGAACAAAGGTGTCGTCCTTGATGGCGACAACGCGGCCAATGACACCGCCGATGGTGGTGACCTGATCGCCGATCTCCAGACTGCTGCGCATAGCGGCATCCTTCTTTTCCTGCTTCTTCTGAGGACGGTAGATCATGAAGTACAGCAGGACCAGCATCAATGCCAGCGTGAAGAACAGGCTGATATAGCCTTCGGACGTGGTAGTCAGAAATTGCATGGGGCAAAATCTCCTCTCAAAAATTCAGATAATGCTATTATACCCTCTTATCGGTCTTGTTGCAAGGCTAAAGTTTAAATTCGGGTATCCAGAAGTTTCACATATCTGTCGTGGAAGGCGGTAAAGGTACCGGCATCCAGCTCATCCCGGATGCGCTCCATCAGGTGGTTGTAGAACCACAGGTTGTGCATCACGGTCAGGCGCATCCCCAGCATCTCGTCTGCCTTGAGCAGATGCCGGATATAGGCGCGGGAGTAGTTGCGGCACACCGGGCAGCCGCAGGCGGGGTCGATGGGACGCTCGTCTCGCTCGTACTTGGCATTTTTGATGTTAATGATGCCGCTCCATGTGTTCAGGTGGCCGTGGCGGGCATTGCGGCTGGGCATAACGCAGTCAAACAGGTCTACACCGCGAGCCACAGCCTCAATGATATTGCCGGGAGTTCCAACGCCCATCAGGTAGCGGATTTTGTCCTTAGGCATGTGCGGCTCCACCTGACTGATCATCTCGTACATCACTTCGGTGGGCTCGCCCACAGCCAGACCGCCGATGGCGTAGCCGTCCAGCTCCAGCTCTGCGATCTGCTTCATATGCTCCACACGCAGGTCTGCATAGGTGCAGCCCTGATTGATGCCGAACAGAAGCTGATCCGGGTTGACCGAGATGCCCTCGTGTTTCAGCCGTGCCATTTCGGCCTTGCAGCGTTTCAGCCAACGGGTGGTGCGCTCGCAGCTGTCCTTGGAATAATCGTGCTGGGCGGGGTTCTCTACGCATTCATCAAAAGCCATGGCGATGGTAGAGCCCAGATTTGCCTGGATCTGCATGCTCTCCTCCGGGCCCATAAAGATGCGGTGACCATCCAGATGGGAGGCGAAGGTCACGCCCTCCTCGGTGATCTTGCGCAGCTTTGCCAGACTGAACACCTGAAATCCGCCGCTGTCGGTCAGGATAGGCCCATTCCAGCGAGTGAACTTGTGCAGACCACCCATATCCGCTACCAGCTTATCGCCGGGACGCAGATGCAGATGGTAGGTGTTGCACAGCATGACCTGTGCGCCGATATCCTTCAGATCCTGCGCCGACAGGCCGCCCTTGATGGCACCGGCGGTGGCAACGTTCTGGAAGGCAGGGGTCTGCACCGTGCCGTGCACGGTTTTGAACTCGCCCCGCCGGGCGTTATGTTCCTGCTTGAGCAGGGTGTAGGTCGTCAAAGAAGGCATGATTATTCGTTCCTTTCTGCGCACGGAAAACAGCCGTGCAGCCTCGATGCAGGCCACGAGCCTGCAAGTTATCAGAATGATCACAGCAGCGGTCTGCCGTAATTGTAAAGGGAGCGGCGGATGCAGATCGCATCCTTACCTTTCACATACAAATATCGCAAAAAACGCGAATTTTGTATCAGACTATCAGCATAGCATCGCCAAAGGAGAAGAAACGGTACTTCTCTGCCACAGCTACCTCATAGGCGTGCATAGTCTTTTCGTAGCCGTACAGGGCGGACACAAGCATGATCAAGGTGCTTTCCGGCAGATGGAAGTTGGTGATCAGCCCATCGATGCAGTTGAACTTCACCCCCGGGTACAGGAAGATGGAGGTGTTACCGCTGCAAGCTTTGATCTCGCCGTACTTGGCAGCGGCGGCCTCCAGTGTGCGGCAGCTGGTGGTGCCCACGGCGATGACCCGGTGGCCCGTGGCCTTGGTCTCGCGGATGCGCCGAGCGGTCTCCTCACTGATGGAGTACCACTCGCTGTGCATCTTGTGGTCGGCGATCTCGTCCTCCTGTACAGGGCGGAAGGTGCCCAGACCAACATGCAGTGTGACCTCGGCAATGCCGACGCCCATGGCGCGGATGGTGTCCATCAGCTCCGGAGTAAAGTGCAGCCCGGCGGTGGGAGCAGCTGCGCTGCCCAGCTCCTTGGCGTAGACGGTCTGATACTGGCTCTGATCCTCCAGCTGCTTTGTGATGTAGGGCGGTAGCGGCATCTTGCCAAATTCATCCAGCTTTTCATAAAGCGTCTCAGTATCATAATAGAATGTAACGTACTTGTTGCCGTCCTCCATGGTCTCGTCCACCACGGCGGTCAGACTGCCGTCGCCAAAGCTCACCTTTGTGCCGGGCTGCATCCGCTTGCCGGGCTTTGCCAAACACTCCCACTGGTCGCCCTTCACCTGCCGCAGCAGCAACAGCTCACACACGGCACCGGTAGGCTGCTTGACGCCCACGATGCGGGCGGGCAGCACCTTGGAATTGTTCACCACCAAAAGATCTCCCGGCTCCAGAAATTCCGGCAGGTCGCGGAACACCTTGTGCTGGATGCTGTCGTCCTTTTGGCTCAGAACCATCAGCCGCGCAGCGTCCCGCGGGGCTGCGGGCTCCTGTGCAATGAGCTCTTTGGGTAAATCATACCAAAAATCTTTTTTTAACATAGTGTGCATTTGCCTTTCCGATGATTGACACGGACAACGTATCAATGATATCATAGAATCTGTATAAACAGTATCTATTATATTGCATCGCTGTCCGGTTTGCAAGCCGTGTTCTTCGCAATACTAAGATTTGCTGTTTGTTTTTTTGAAAGGAAAGGTGCTGGAAATGGAAAGACAGTATAAAGTGGGTATTGTAGGCGCAACTGGCATGGTGGGTCAGCGTTTTGTGACTCTGCTGGAGAATCATCCCTGGTTCAAGCTGACCGTACTGGCCGCATCCGGCCGCAGTGCGGGCAAGAGCTATGAGGATGCAGTAGGCTCCCGCTGGGCCATGACCACTCCCATGCCGGAGAGCGTAAAGAAGATGACCGTTCTGGACGCTTCCAAGGTGGAAGAAGTGGCTTCGCAGGTGGATTTTGTTTTCTGCGCTGTCAATATGCCCAAGGACGAGATCAAAGCATTGGAGGAAGCATACGCCAAGGCTGAGTGCCCGGTGGTTTCCAACAACAGTGCCCATCGTTTTACCCCGGATGTTCCCATGGTGGTGCCTGAGATCAACGCCGACCATATCGAGATCATTCCCGCCCAGCGCAAGCGTCTGGGCACCAAGCGCGGTTTCATCGCGGTAAAGTCCAATTGCAGCCTGCAGAGCTATGTGCCTGCCCTGCATCCTCTGATGAAGGACTTTGGCGTGAGCAAGGCGCTGGTGTGCACCTATCAGGCCATTTCCGGTGCTGGCAAGACCTTTGACCGGATGCCTGAGATCGTGGACAACGTGATCCCCTACATCGGCGGCGAGGAGGAAAAGAGCGAGCGCGAGCCGCTGAAGCTGTGGGGCCACATTGAGGGTGACCAGATCGTCAATGCTGAGAAGCCGGTCATCACCGCACAGTGCTTCCGTGTGCCTGTCTCGGACGGCCACACCGCAGCCGTGTTCGTAAGCTTTGACAAAAAGCCCACCAAGGAGCAGATGCTGGAAGCATGGGCGAACTTCCGCGGCCCCGCACAGGAACTGAATCTGCCCAGCGCACCCAAGCAGTTCCTGCACTACTTTACCGAGCCCGATCGTCCGCAGCCCAAGCTGGACCGCAACACCGAGAACGGCATGGCCGTGTGCATCGGCCGTCTGCGGGAGGATACCCTGTTTGACTACAAGTTTGCCTGCATGAGCCACAACACCCTGCGCGGTGCTGCTGGCGGTGCTGTGCTGCTGGCTGAGCTGCTGGCAGCAAAGGGCTATATGGACTAATGCCTGAATTTTTGCGCGATACACGCAGCAAAGGAGTATTTTACTATGAAGAAGCCTGTCTTTACCGGCGCGGGTGTGGCCATCATCACCCCGATGTACGAGGACGGAAGCATCAACTTTGACGAGCTGGGCCGCATTGTCGAGGATCAGATCGCCCGCCACACCGATGCCATCATTATCTGCGGCACCACCGGCGAGTGCTCTACCATGACCGATGAGGAGCAGCTGGCCGCCATTAAGTTTACCGTGGATACGGTCGATCACCGTGTGCCGGTCATCGCCGGTGCCGGTTCGAACGATACCGACCACGGCTGCGCACTGGCAGCAAAGTCTGCCGCCTGCGGTGCCGATGCCCTGCTGATGGTCACCCCCTACTACAACAAGACCTCGCAGGCCGGTCTGGTGGCGCACTTTACCGCCATGGCTGAGGCTGGCGGCATCCCGGTCATCCTGTACAATGTGCCCTCCCGCACGGGTCTGAACATTGCACCCGAGACCGCTCTGGAGCTGAGCAAGCACCCGCTCATCAACGGCATCAAGGAGGCCTCCGGCAACATTTCTCAGGTGGCCAAGGTGGCTGCACTGTGCGGTGATGCGCTGAACATCTACTCCGGTAACGACGATCAGGTGGTTCCCCTGCTGGCACTGGGCGGCAAGGGCGTCATCAGCGTGGTGTCCAATGTTGCGCCGGAACTGGTGCATAACTGCTGTCAGGCTTTCTTTGACAGAGACACCGCCAAGGCCTGCGCTTTGCAGCTGGAAATGCTGCCGCTGGAGGAGGCTCTGTTCTGTGAGGTGAACCCCATTCCGGTCAAGTACGCCATGAACGTGCTGGGCTGGAATGCAGGTGAATGCCGTCTGCCGCTGGTAGAGCCCAGCGATGCCCACAAGGCAAAGATCGAGCAGGCTTTGCAGGCTGCCGGTCTGATCAAGGAATAAAAAGCGTACAGAATGCCCGGGAATCTTCAGCTTCCGGGCATTCTGCCATATTATAGAAACGAGGAAACAACAATGACAGAGATCGTGATTCAGGGCATTGGCGGCCGCATGGGCCATGTGCTGTGCGATATGATTGCACAGCGGGAGGACTGCCGTGTGGTGGCCGGTATCGATATGCAGGACGGCGAACAGAACGGTATTCCGGTCTATGACAGTCTGGAAAAGCTGAACGGCAAGGGCGATGTGATCATCGACTTCAGTTCCCCTGCCGCAGTGGAAAAGGCACTGCCCTACTGCCAGACCCACAAGCTGCCCATCGTGGTGTGCACCACCGGCCTTTCGGAGGAGCTGCAGCTGAAGGTAGTGCAGCTGTCCCGCAGCGTTCCGGTGTTCAAGAGCGCCAATATGTCCATGGGCATCAACGTACTGGCCGAGCTGTGCAAGCGTGCCTCTGCCGTGCTGGGCATCAACTATGATATCGAGATCGTGGAGCAGCATCACCACAACAAGCTGGATGCTCCCAGCGGAACGGCGCTGATGCTGGCTGATGCCATCAACGAGCAGAATGACGGCGCGTACCATTATGTGTACGACCGCTCTTCCGTGCGCCAGAAGCGCGACCCGAAGGAAATCGGCATCAGCGCTGTGCGCGGCGGCAGCATCGTAGGCGACCACGAGGTTCTGTTCTGTGGCCCGGACGAGGTGATCACCCTGCGGCACACCGCCTACTCCCGCAGCATCTTTGCCAACGGCGCAGTGAATGCTGCGGTCTATCTGGCAAAGAAGGAGCCGGGTCTGTACGATATGGGCGACCTGATCGCCGCCCTCTGAAAAATAAGCTGCCCCGGCATACGCCGGGAGAAGAGGTGAACGATGAAGCAGGAACCTTTAAAGCGGCGGCGTCCGGCTGCCCGTAAGCGCGGCCGAAAGCAAACGCTCCGGGCGGTGGTGCTGTCAGTTCTGGCTATGAGCGTGATAGCACTGTGTCTTGGGATCTGGACAAAGCTTCCGGGAAAAGATGTACCGGTGGGCGGCATCGAGCCGCCGGAGGATGCACTATCCCCTGCTTCATCCGTTGCGACCCCGGAGCCGGAGCCCGAACCACAGCCCGTGGTGGAAACCATCCGGTTTTCTGCAACAGGAGATAACCTGATCCACTCTCCCATCTATAATCAGGCTGCCCGTCGGGCAGGCGAAGCTGGAAAGTACAGCTTTGATTACTGTTATGAGCATATTGCGCCTTTCTATGCAGAGCAGGATGTGAACTGGATCAATCAGGAGACCCTTTGCAGCGACACCCTTGCGCCCTCCACCTACCCCAGCTTTTCCACCCCCGGTGACTGTGCGCGGGCACTGTACCGCGCCGGGGTGCGGGTGTTCAGTCTGTCTAATAACCACACCTACGATAAGGGCGCTTCCGGCATTGCGGCCACGCTACAATTTTGGGAGTCTATGCCGGAGGATGTGGTCACCACCGGTCTGTGGCACGGCGAAGAGGACTACGACCGTATCCCGCTGCAAACCGTCAACGGTGTGACCATCGCCTATCTCTCCTACACAGAGCACACCAACGGCATCCGCCAGAACAAGAATATGACGGCTAATATCATCTACACCAGCCAGACTGATGTGATCGAGCGGCAAGTACGCTTGGCGCGTCAGCAGGCAGACTTTGTGGTGGTGGGGGTACACTGGGGCGTTGAGGACAGCCACGCCATCGTGGACAGCCAGCGCACGCTGGCACAGAATCTGGCAGACTGGGGAGCAGATGTCATTGTGGGCACTCACCCCCATGTATTGCAGGACGCCCAGTGGCTGACAGCAGCGGACGGACGGCGAAGCTTTGTTGCCTTCTCGCTGGGTAATTTTCTCAGCACCCAGAGCCGCCCGGATCAGCTGGTGGGCGCTATCCTGACCTTGCAGCTGCAAAAGACTACCCAGCCGAACGGCTCGGTACAGTGCGAAGTGCTTGAACCGCAGCTGCACCCCACCGTGACCCATTACGATGCCGGTAAATCCAATGTGCGCACCTATTTTTTAAGCGATTACACGCAGGAATTGGCGGCAGCGCATGGTGTGCGGGCAAATTATTCTGATTTCAGCCTTGACAGGATACAAAAAATCGCGCAAAATAATATCAGCGCATCCTTTTTAGCACTTACATAAAAATGTGAAATGATTGAGCGTTGTCCGGCAACCCGGGCAGAACGGAGGACTTTTTATGTACGGAGTATCGAAGATCAATATCGAGACCGACCTGATGATGATCAGCGTGCAGGACGTGGCGTTCCGGGGCAACAGTCTATCCCGGTATCTGGATATCTTTGCAGAAACCGGTGTGGTAGTGGATATGATCAGCCAAAGCGCTCCCCACGGCACTACCATTGATTTCAGCTTTACTGCATCCAGCAGCGATCTGCCGCTGGTAATGAAGGCAATCTCGGCGGCGAATCTGGATAAGGACGCCAAGGCGTCTCCCTTGATCAGCGTGGGCTATTCCAAGCTGAATCTGTTCGGCGAGGATATGGTCACCAGCTGCGGCGTGGCTGCGCGGGCGCTGAATGCGCTGGCTATGGCCGGTATCGAGGTGCTGCTGATCACCACCAGTGATCTGGATATCTCTCTGCTCGTCCACGCTGAAAACGAGGACGCCGCTTATGAGGCACTGAAAAAGGCATACGAGCTGTAACAGTAATCAACCGGGGCCGAAGGGGCAGTTTCCCTTTCGGCCCTGTTTTTGCGGAATACGCAGCAACAGGCAAAATCCCCTGCTGAAAGAAGGAACCCGGAATGAAAGACCCCGCAACTCTTGTGCATAGCGTCCGGCAGCGGCTGCTGGCACATTTTGAGAAAAACACGCCGCTACTTGCCCCGGAGGACCCGGCAGCGGGAACCACTCCTGCGGACAGCGGGCAGCTGCTCTATGCGCCGGTCACCGGGCGTATCCGGGCACTGACCCGGATCAAGGACCCGGTATTCTCCAGCGAGGTGCTGGGCAAGGGCTGCGCCATCGAGCCCAGCTGCGGCGAGGTGGTAGCACCCGCAGACGGCATCGTGAAAAAGATCGCCAAGACCTGCCATGCCGTCAGTCTGCTGTGTGATAACGGGTTGGAGGTGCTCATCCATGTTGGCATGGACACCGTGGAGCTGAAAGGCAAAGGCTATGAGCTGTTTGTACAGGCTGGCGACCATGTGCAGAAGGGGCAGCTGCTTTTCCGGTTCGATCTGCAGGCCATCGCAGCGGCAGGCTACACGCTGACCACCCCGGTGATCGTGACCAACAGCAGTCGGTTTGCACGGATAGAGCCTTTGCTCTCCGGCCGGGTAACTGCCGGGCAGCAGCTGTTACGCGCCAAAATGTAAAAAATGGGCCAGAAACGCCTACGGACGTTTCTGGCCCATAAATTTTATATTGCTTTTTACAGCGTTACCTTGTGGTAGATCTTTTTGCCCTTCTTGATGACGATACCCTTGGCAAGCTGCTCTGCGGTAAAGCTGACGGTGGGAGCAGCGACCTTTTCGCCGTCTGCCAGCACACCGCCTTGCACCACCAGACGGCGAGCCTCGCCGTTGGAAGCAGCCAGACCGGCCTTGACCATCAGGGTCAGGATGCCGATAGCACCGTCCGTCAGGTCAGCCTCGGTCAGCTGGGTGCTGGGCATGTGCTCGGTATCCATCGCGTTGCCGCTGAACAGTGCGCGGGCAGCATTCTGAGCTTTTTCGGCCTCTTCCTTGCCATGCACCATGCTGGTCATCTCGTAGGCAAGAATCTCCTTGGCCTCATTCAGGCGCTGATCCTGCCAAGTGCTCATCTCTTCGATCTGCTCCAACGGCAGGAAGGTGAGCATACGGATGCACTTCATCACATCGGCATCGCCCACGTTGCGCCAGTACTGGTAGAACTCGAAGGGGCTGGTCTTGTTGGGATCCAGCCAGACAGCGTTGCCGGCAGTCTTGCCCATCTTCTTGCCCTGAGAGTCGGTCAGCAGGGTCACGGTCATAGCGTAGGCATCCTTGCCCAGCTTGCGGCGGATCAGCTCGGTGCCGCCCAGCATATTGCTCCACTGGTCATCGCCGCCGAACTGCATATTGCAGCCGTAGTGCTGGAACATGTAGTAGAAGTCGTAGCTCTGCATGATCATGTAGTTGAACTCTAAGAAGGACAGACCCTTCTCCATGCGCTGCTTGTAGCACTCGGCGCGCAGCATATTGTTCACGGAGAAGCAGGCGCCCACCTCGCGCAGCAGTTCAACGTAGTTCAGATCCAGCAGCCAGTCGGCGTTGTTCACCATCAGAGCTTTGCCCTCGGAGAAATCAATGAACTTCTCCATCTGCTTCTTAAAGCAGGCAGCATTGTGGGCGATATCGTCCTTGGTCAGCATCTTGCGCATATCGGTGCGGCCGGAGGGGTCACCGATCATAGTAGTGCCGCCACCGATCAGGGCGATGGGCTTATTACCAGCCAGCTGCAGGCGCTTCATCAGGGTCAGTGCCAGAAAATGGCCGGCGGTCAGGCTGTCGGCAGTGCAGTCAAAGCCGATATAAAAGGTAGCCTTGCCGTTGTTGATCAGGTCGATGATCTCTTCATCGGTGATCTGGGCTACCAGACCGCGGGCCTTCAGTTCTTCGTACAGCGTCATGGGAAAAACCTCCTGTTTTTGGGGCAGAGGAAACAAAACGCCCTCTGCCAAAAATAAATTTGGCAGAGGGCGAGATAACTTCGCGGTACCACCTCTGTTTGCCGTTCCCTCACAGAAACGGCCTTACGAGTGCGCACCCCAGAGTAGAGTGACACTCCTGCGTTTTTAACGCTCGCACGCGGCACAACCTACTAGCCTTACGCATTCAGCCTGCAGCTCCGGGAGGTATTTCCCCTGTTGTTCTGTGATCCCTTGCACCGACCGGGACTTCTCTGGACAGAACGCTTCAGGGTACTTGTTCCCTTCATCGCCATTAACAATGTCTACTCTATCACAAGACCGTCGCCTTGTCAAGAGCTGCCTTTTTGCAAAAGCGCATTCCGCTAAATCAGCCGCGGTGCTTGTGCTCCTGCAGCATCTCCCGTGCATTGGCACGGGAAAGCTCGGTAACGTGGTCACCGGAGATCAGGCGTGCCAACGCCTCTACGCGGCCATTTTCGTCCAGCGGGTGGATCTCGGTATAGGTGCGTTCGTTGGACACGTTTTTCTGGATGAGCAGATGACAATCGGCCAGTGCTGCGATCTGCGCCGTGTGGGTGATGCACAGGATCTGATGCCCCTGCGCGCTCTGACGCAGTACCTCGCCGATGCGTCCCGCAGCCTTGCCGGACACGCCGCTGTCGATCTCATCATAGATCACGGTAGGCACAGCATCCTTATCAGCCATTGCGTTCTTGATGGCAAGGGTGATACGGCTCAGCTCGCCGCCGGACGCGATCTTTGCCAGGGGCTTGGGTGCTTCACCGGGGTTTGTTGAGATGTAGAATTCAACGCTGTCCTGCCCGTGGCTGGCCAGCGGGCCGCGGGTGTGCCGCAAAGTCATACGCACACCCGGCATATTCAAAAAGTCCAGCGTGCCGGAAATGCGGGTGTTCAGCTCCTCAAAGGCTTTCAGCCGGGTCTGGGTCAGCACCTCGGCCTTTTCCCGCGCTTTTGCGTAAAGACGCAGCTTTTCTGCCTGCAAAGTATCATATCGCTGCTGGGAATGCTGGATATTGTCCAGCTCTTCCCGGGCTTTCTGCCCGAAAGCGATCACATCTTCCACCGTGCTGCCGTACTTTCGCTTCAGCCGGTACAAAAGATCCAGCCGCTGCTCCACCTCGTCCAGCTCTGCATCGTTGGTGTCGTAGGTGTCCAGCCGCCCGATCAGATCTGCGGCCACATCCTTGGCGTTATAGTATAAGTCCAGCAGCTGCCCGGCGGCGGCTGTAAGCGCGGGGTCTAACTGCGCGGCGGCATCCACTGCGTTGGAGGCTTCGCCCAGCAGATCCACCGCACCTGCGGCATCATCACTGCCGGAAAGCAGCGCATAGCTTTGTGCCAGACGGTCCCGGATGGCAGACGCATTGGACAGCACCTTCCGGCGGTTTTCCAGTGTCTGCTCCTCACCGGCAGTCAACCCGGCATCTTCGATCTCCTGCACCTGATACTGCAATAAGTCGATTTTGCGCTGTTTTTCAGCCTCATCGGTGATCAGGGCATCTAGCTCCCGCTTGACTTGCACCAGTTTCCGGTACAGGGTATAGTAATCCTGAAAAACAGTGCGGTTCTGTGCATAATCATCCAAAATGCCCAGATGATGCGCCGGATTGAGCAGACCCACAGAATCGTGCTGGCCGTTGATGTTGATCAGACCGCCGCACAGCTCCCGCAGAACGGCTGCCGTGGCCGGCATCCCGTTGATGCGGCAGCTGCTTTTCCCCTCGGCGGTGATCTCGCGGCTGAGCAGCAGTGCTTCCGAGCGCTCGTAGCCGGACTGTTCAAGCTTATCCAGCACCGCAGACGGCACCTGCTCAAAGGCGGCGCGGATCACCGCCTTTGCAGCCCCGGTGCGCACCAAGTCCTTAGAGGTGCGGTTGCCAAGGATCGCATTGATGGAATCGATCAGGATGGATTTGCCCGCACCGGTCTCGCCGGTCAGCACATTCAGCCCCGGTTCAAAGTGCACCTCTGCCTTCTGGATCACGGCAACATTTTCAATTTGCAGGCTGCTCAGCATGGCTTCGTTCTCCTACCGTCATCTCTGCCCCACATAACGGGTCAGCTCCGAACAAATGGTCTTGGCATCGCGCTCCGAGCGCGCAACAATTAAAAAGGTATCATCACCGGAAAGGGTGCCGACAACATTTTTCCACTGTAAAGCGTCAAAAACCTCGCAGGCGGCATTGGCCATGCCGGAATAGCATTTTACCAGCACAACATGCCCGGCGTAATCCACCCCCAGAACAGACTCGTGGAAGATGGTCTCAAAACGCCCTTGGGTCTTGGGGTTGAAGCTTTCGTTCCGGCTGGAAACATAGCGGTAACCCTCGGTGGTAGCTGCCTTTACAAGGCACAGCTCTCGGATATCGCGGGAAACGGTGGCCTGCGTTACCTCAAAGCCTTCGTTCCGTAGGTGCTCCAGCAGCACCTCCTGCCGGCTGATGGGATGCTCCTGCACAAGACGCAGGATCGTCTGCAAGCGTTCCGCTTTTGTTTTTGTATCTTCTTTGCGGCTGCGTGCCATCTAAAAATCGCCTCCCGTGTTATTGTCTTTTACGCAGTTTCTGGTCAATGGCCTGAAACTGGTCTGCCCGCCCAAAGGTGATAAGCTTGACGTTCTGATCGGACAGACGGATCTCTGCGGTAGCACCCGCCTTGAGGGGGTAGCCAATACCGCCATCACAGCTGATAAACACTTCATCATCTGCTACCTGCCCCACACAGACGTTCAGCTTGCGCTCCTGCGCAAATACCATGGCCGGGCTGGCCAGACTGTGGGGGCAGATGGGGGTCACCACAACACCCTTGGTCTGAGAATCAAGGATCGGGCCGCCGGCTGCCAGCGAGTAGGCCGTAGAGCCGGTGGGTGTCGCCACAATAACGCCATCGCCCCGGTAGTGCTCTACCAGAATATCATCGCAGTAAATGCTAAAGTCGATAGCCTGCTGCAAGCGCCCTTTGGTCACAACTACATCGTTGAGGGCATGGCCTTCCCAGCCATCCTGACCCAGCACCCGGGCATATAAAAGCATCCGGTTGTCCAGCCGGAACTCGCCCCGCGCCACAGCAGCCAGTTTTGTTTCCATTTCGCCGATCTCGCAGGTGGCCAGAAAGCCGCAGCGTCCCAGATTGATGCCGAGGATGGGTTTTGCGTACCGGAGCGAGAGATTCGCTTCGTGCAGGATGGTGCCGTCCCCGCCGATAGTCAGGATCACGTCAGCGCGCTCCAGACACTGCTCCAGCGGCAGATAAACGACCCCTGCCGTGCTGCTTTCTCGCAGAGCATCGCACATCAGCACAGCTGCGCCTTGGGTCAGCAGGATCTGCGCCGCACGCAGCGCGATCTCGCTGGCGGAGGTCTTGCCCGGGTTGGGCGAAATGTAGATCGTCATACCGGCTTCTCCTTTGCTGACGGCTGGGTCTTAACGATCCAGCGTGGTGTGGCTTGCTGCCACAACCTGTGCGGCAGCTTCATCGTCCAGCACTGCGGGCTGGTCGCTCTTCTGCACAAACATCAGGTACTCAATATTGCCCTCCGGCCCCTTGACCGGGCTGTAATCCAGCCCGCGCACCACAAAGCCGTTTTCTGCAGCATAAGACATGGCGTTGTGCAGCACCTCACGGTGCACGGCGGGGTCGCGTACCACACCGTTTTTGCCCACCTTCTCGCGGCCTGCCTCAAACTGCGGCTTCACCAGACAGACACCCATAGCATCCGGGGTGGTGATGTGCTGCGCCACCGGGAAAATGTGGTGCAGAGAAATAAAGGAAACATCCACACTGAAAAACTCAATAGGCTCTGCCAGATCTTCCGGCGTAACATAGCGGATGTTCGTGCGCTCCATGTTCACCACGCGCTCATCTGTCCGCAGGCTCCATGCCAGCTGACCGTAGCCAACGTCTACGGCATACACCTTCACTGCACCATTTTGCAGCATACAGTCGGTAAAGCCACCGGTGGACGCACCGATGTCCATGCACACCTTGCCGTTAGGGGTAAGCGGGAAACACTTCATGGCCTTTTCCAGCTTCAGACCGCCGCGGCTGACGTAGCCGATATCGTGGCCGCGAACTTCGACCACAGCGTCCTCCTTAATCATCTCGCCGGCCTTGTCCACCTTTTGCTGGTTGACAAAAACCACACCGGCCATGATCAGAGCTTTGGCGCGCTCCCGGCTCAGCACAAGGCCGTTCTGCACAAGATATTGATCCAACCGAATTTTCACAGTTCGTTTTCTCCTTTCGTAAGGGCAGCCCGGACTGCCTGCGCAAGATCCGTAGCATCCAGACCGGTGCACTGCTTGATCTGCGGAACAGTCGCGTGCGGCAGACAGGCCGTGTGAACAGCGCAGTGCAAAAAGCGACCGTTCCAGCCCTTTTGCTGCAGAGCACAGGCCAGATGCTCGCCAATGCCACCGGTTGCAACACATTCCTCTGCAAACAGCACGATTTTATATTTCGACACAGTATCGATAAGTTTATCTGTAAAGGGGTACAACTTTACAAGCTTCAGGACATCTGCATTCTGCGATGCAGCGTTCAATTGTTCGGCAACGTCCAGCAGATCCTCTAGCTCGTCTGCATAGCTGACCAGAAGGACCTCTGACCCGGGCGTCTCGCGCAAAAAATTATATTCCCGCTTTGTGCAGGGATACTGCGCTAGCTTTGCACTCTCGCCGCCGCGGGGGTAACGGATGGCCCGCGGGCCGGAGACCGTATCCTGCAGCAAATAGTGCAGCCAGTATTGCAGCTCCTCGTAGTTAGAGGGCGCATAGACCGGGATGCCTATCTGGCTGAGGAAGGCTACATCGTAGATGCCCTGATGGGTCTCGCCGTCTGCGGGAACAAAACCTGCGCGGTCGATGGCAAAGACCACATTCTCCTTTAAAAGGTTGACATCATGGATGATCTGGTCGTAGGAGCGCTGTAGGAAAGTGGAGTAGATGCACACCACCGGCAGCATTCCCTGACTGGCAAGACCTGCCGCAAAGGTGACAGCGTGCTGCTCTGCCATGCCCACATCAAAAAAACGCTGCGGGTGACGGTGGGCAAAAAATTGCAGTCCGGTGCCGTACTTCATGGCTGCGGTAATTGCGCAGAGCTTCGGGTTTTGCGTTCCTTCCTGCACCAGCAGCTTGCCGAAAACAGTGGAGAAGGACTCCTTCGGCGCAACCTCCGGATCCGGCATTCCGTCCGGGTCAAAGGCAGATACACCGTGATAGTTGCCCGGGTTCATCTCTGCCGGCTGATAGCCCTTACCTTTTTTGGTCACAACATGCAAAAAGTGCGGACCAGGCCGCTGGTAGATCGAGCGCAGGGTGCGCTCCAGCTCCTCCACATTATGACCGTCCACCGGGCCGATGTACACAAAGCCCATATCCTCAAACATGGTGGAGTGGTACATGGCACGGCGTACCAGCGTTTTTGCGCCGATCAGCGACTTTTTCATCGGCGTGCCGATCACCGGCACGCCGTCCAGAAAGCTGCGCACATTATCCTTGGCATCGTAATAGGCCGTAGTTGTGCGCAGATGGGTCAGATACCGCGCCAGTGCACCAACATTTTTAGAGATGGACATCTTGTTATCGTTCAGGATCACAAGCAGATTGTCCAGCCCGCCGATGTTGTTCATGCCCTCGTATACCATGCCGCCGGTAAAAGCACCATCACCGATCACCGCCACCACAAGCCCGGGCTCGCGCTTGATCTTTTTTGCCCAAGCCATGCCAATGGCCAGCGAAAGCGCCGTATTGCCATGTCCGGCAATAAAGGCATCGTGCACACTTTCATGGGGGTTCGGGAAGCCGGAAATGCCATCCAGCTGCCGCAAATGGTCAAACTGCTTCCGGCGTCCGGTGAGCAGTTTGTGGGTATAGCACTGATGCCCTACATCGAATACGATCTTATCCTTGGGCGTTTCCAGCACACGGTGCAGCGCCACGGTAAGCTCTACGGTGCCAAGATTAGAGGCCAGATGCCCGCCCGTTTTGGAGATGTTTTCCAGCAAAAAATGCCGTATCTCCGCGCAAAGCTTCTCCACCTGCTGTGCGTTCAGCTTTTTAAGATCGCTGGGCTGATCGATCTTGTCCAGCAACAACGATTCCATATTCACACGTCCTTTATGCGTTTGTACTTTGGGCGTTTCTGCCGCTTTTTACATGACCGGGAACAAAAAGCCTACCAGAGAGCCGAGCAGCACGCCTGCTACGACCTGCAGCGGCGTGTGGCCGACCATTTCCTTCAGGTGCATATTCTGCAAAAAGGGAGCGTTTTTCTCGCTTACATCGATCCACTGGGCAATCATCTGATTCAGCACCTTTGCCTGCTCGCCAGTCTCATGCCGGACGCCCATGGCATCGTGCATGGTAATAATTGCCACCACACAGGCCACCGCAAAAATCGGCGAGGCGACCCCGGCGCTGCGCCCGGTAACGATAGCCATGGCGCAGACGGTCGCGCTGTGTGCGCTGGGCATACCGCCATCGCCCCACATCCGCTCTAACTGGAACTTGCCCAGCAGAATGAAGTTGATGATGGTCTTTAGCACCTGCGCAACGAACCAGCTGAGGAGCGACGCGGTCAAGATCTGATTGACCGACAAAAGATTTTGAATATACTGCATAGTTGTGTTCCTTTTTCTTTAGTTTTTGCGCACCAGAAGCTGTTGTGCCAACTGCTGCAGGAAGGCGGCCTTTGCACCAAAATGCTGTTGCAGATCATCGCAGATCTGCTCGTTCAGCTTTTGCGCCAGCGCCATGGCACCGTCTGCCCCGTACAGGGTGACGAAGGTGGTCTTGCCGTTTTCGCTGTCGCTGCCGATGGGCTTGCCCAGCTGCTCCGGGGTGCTGGTAACGTCCAGCACGTCGTCCACGATCTGGAACACCAGCCCCAGCCCGTATGCGTAGGAGGCCAGTATCTCGCACTGCTGCGGCGTTGCACCGGCTGCGGCAGCGCCCATCTGAACGGCGGCGTTGATCAGTGCACCGGTCTTGTTTCGGTGGATGAGACGCAGTTGCTCCTCGGTGGCCGCCAGTGCTTCATATTTCAGATCCAACTCCTGCCCGTAGACCATGCCGCGGCTACCTGCACCTGCGCCCAGCGCACGGGCGGCTGCCACGCAGACCTGCGGCGCAGCGGGTGCGTTTGCGATCACCTCAAAAGCCTCGGTCAGCAGCACATCACCGGCCAGCATTGCCGTGGACTCGCTGAAAGCCTTGTGGCAGGAGGGACGCCCCCGGCGCAGATCATCATTGTCCATACAGGGCAGATCATCGTGGATCAGCGAGTAGCAATGCAGCATCTCCACAGCTGCAGCAAACTGTGCGGCAGCCTGCATCTCACCGCCCAGCATATCGCAAACGCTGAGCGTCAGAATTGCGCGGATGCGCTTTCCGCCGCCCAGCAAGCTGTAACGGGCGGCTCTGCACACCTCTGATTCCTCGGGCAGAAAACGGGCGCTGGCAGCATCCAGCGCAGCCGTGGCCTGCAGCAGATATTCCTGATATTGCGCCTTGTATTCCATTATTCTTCCTCCTGCTCCTGCGGGGCTTCTACGGTCTCGGCAATCTTTGCATTGATCTCCTCGATCTGCAGCGATGTTTTTTCCAGCGTTGCGTGACAGTACTGCATCAGGGAGGCCGCTTCCGCATACAGCTTGACGGATTCTGCCAGCGAGGTATCCTCCTGCTGCATCTGTGCAAGGATCGCGTTCAGCCGATCCATTCCTTCTTCAAAGCTTTTGGGTGCTCTCATTGATCTCCTCCACCGTTTCTACACGGCATCGTGCCTGATATTGCCGGCTGCGCACGCAGATGGTCTGCTCCGGTTGCAGCTGCTCCACGGTGCAGACCTTCCCTTTTGCATCGGTCACAAGGGCATAGCCACGAGCCAGCACACGGTATGGATCCAGCGATGCCGCCAGTGCAGCCGCGTGTTGAAGCTGCATATTTTTGCCATTCATACGCGCTTTTTGCTGCGTCTGAATGGCCTGCTGCATCTGTTGCAGACGACTTGAATACTGCTGTAAGATTTTGTCCGGCGCGTTCTGTTCCAACAAAAAGTTGTATTGCTCCAGACCATTATAACACAACGCGAGCCGTTTTTGTATATTTTTGTGAATATTTTCTTCAATATTTTCAAAAATGCGCCGCTGCTCCTCCCGATCCGGCACTGCAAGCTCTGCGGCAGCGGACGGCGTGGGTGCACGCTGGTCGGCCACAAAGTCCAGAATAGTGTAGTCGATCTCGTGCCCGATGGCGCTGATCAGCGGCGTTTTGCAGCGAAATGCTGCCCGGGCGATCTCCTCGGCGTTGAACACCCACAGATCCTCCCTGCTGCCGCCGCCCCGGGCTACGATGATCTCGTCTACCCGCCCACTCTGATCCAGCGTGCGGATAGCAGCAGCGATCTGCCGGGCAGCCTCAAAGCCCTGCACCGTTACCGGGCACAGCAGCAGCCGGACGGATGGCCAGCGGCGGCTGATCACGTTGCGGATATCCTGCAATGCTGCCCCGGTTTTGCTGGTAACGACACCAATACATTTGGGGTATGCAGGCAGCGGCTTTTTGTGCGTGGGGTCAAACAGACCTTCCTTTTCCAGCCGGGCTTTCAGCTGCTCCAGTGCAAGCTGTGCCGCGCCCAGACCATCCGGGAACATCTCGTTCACATAGATCTGAAACGCACCGTCCCGCTCGTAAAGGGTAGCACGGCAGCGCACCACGACACGCATTCCCTCCTCCGGGCGAAATGCCAGACGGCGGGCATCGGTGCGAAACATCACTGCCTTTACGCTACAAGCTTCATCCCGCAGAGAAAAATAGCAGTGTCCGCTGCGCGCGTTCTGCACAAAGTTTGCGATCTCACCGCGTAAGGCCAAATCAAACAGCCCATCGTTGACATCCAGCAGTGTTTTGACATAATGGTTCAGCTCTGATACCGAGATCACATCAGCCATAGCCCGGCCTCCCGCGCAGCAAGAATGGACACGCCGATGGCGTTATCACTGGAATACTGCCCCGGCACAAAATAGACCTGCGGCAGACGCTGCTGCACCCATGTGCGGATGATATCGCTGCTCATTACACCACCGGCGCAGACCACCGGCAGACCGGGGTATTCCTTCTGCGCAGCCTTTGTCATGCGGACAACGGTATCTGCCACGCAGAGCAGGCAGTATTTGCAGACGTATTCCGGTGCTTTTCCGGCCGCAAGCAGGGCATTGCACTGGTTTTCCAGCCCGGAAAGGCTACATTGCAGCCCCTTTACGCTGGACTTGGGGCGAATTTCTTCCGTGCACTGCGCGGCAAGGCGGGAGACCTCGGCTCCGGCGGGGAAGCCAAAGCCCAGCCGCACGCCTACGCGATCCACCGCCTGACCGGCATACAGATCGGTACTGGTGCCAAGGGTGGTGATGGTACGCACCTGATCGCACAGCAAAAGATCCGTGGTGCCGCCGGAGATATGGAACAGCAGTACCTTTTGGGAGAACAGCGCCTCGCCCTTTGCAGCATACAGTGCTGCCGCAGCGTGCCCCTGCTGATGGGTGGTGTAGATCAGCGGAATGTCCCGCGCCGCCGCAAAGGCAGTCGCGGCACTGACACCAGCCAGAAAACAGGGCATATAACTGCCCTCTACCGGGCGCGGCTTTTGCGAAACACCCACAGCATCTATTTTTGTCAGGTCGAATTCCTGCGCCAGCTCCTGCAGCATCTCCGGCAGAGCTGCCGTATGATGGAACAGCGCATCGCTCTGCCGCAGGCCAAGCTGCCCGGCTTTTACCGGCAAAAAACGCTTTTTTGCACAAACAACCTCCCCGGCTGTATCAAAAACTGCCAGAGAGGTTGCATAGTTGCTTGTATCGACCCCGAGCGTATAACGGCTCACTGTTCAGCCGACTCCGCGACGGCTTCATCACTCAGGCCATGGTCGCGTGCCACAGCACCCAGCAGGCCATTCACGAACTGGTAGTCCTCGCCCGCGCCGTACTTCTTGGTCAGTTCCACAGCCTCATTGATGGCAACGCCGGGCTTGTTCTCGCCGCCGAACAGCATCTCGGCCACGGCCAGACGCAGCACGGTCAGGCTGACGCGGGGCAGACGCTCCATGGTCCAGTTGCGCAGATGGGCGCGGATCTCGTCATCCACCTCTGCGGAGTGATCGTAGTAGGCGTTCAGCAGCAGACGGCTGAAGGCATCCACAGGATGCTCCTCGTCGTTCTCGGCGTGGTTGGACAATGCCTCGGCCAGAGGAATGTCACCAAAGGTCTGCGAAAATGCCAGCAAAAAGGCGTTTTCACGGGCTTCTCTACGGGGCAGAATATTTTCCATAATGTTCCTTTCGCAATACAAACCCTCCCCGCCGGGTGTACTGGGAGGAGGATCGTTTCTGATATGATTTTTTGCTGAATTTGTTACTGCGCCTCGGCAAGGCCTGCAATGACCAGATCCACGCGACTGACCGTCACATTGGTCATGTTTTGTACGGCAGACTTGACGTTCTCCTGTACCTTTTCAGCCACAGAGGGGATCCGTGCGCCGAACTGCATCATCAGGTGCAGAGTAATGTTGGCTGTGCCGTCCCGCATCTCCACCACCACAGGCGGCTGGATGCTGGCAGATTCCAACAGACTTTTCAGTTTTTTGTTCTGCACGCCGCAGGATACCTCGGCAACGCCGTCCACTTCCAGTGCGGCGCAGCGGGCGATCTTACCCACGACCTCGGTCGAAATCTGAAGGCTGCCGCCCTGAAGATCCATGTTCTGTAAATCCATTGTGCTGTCCTCCATCCAAAGGCTGCTCCGGCGGCGATTCCAAAGCACTGAAACCGGTCTGCCGTACCTGCCTTTTGTGTTCAAACGCGCCCTTGTGCGGTGCATAAAGGCGCGCAGCATTCATTTTTGATAGAGTTATTATACCATCAATGCGGGGGCAATTTCAATACTTGTTTGGAAAAGAAAGATGGAAATCAGCACGGAATGGCATCCCGGCAGCGGACACGGCTTTCTGCCTGCAAGAAAAGCTGTGCCTGCGCCGCCGGGTGTCCACACAAATAAAGAACGCTTATTTCACCTCCACCACCGTGATATTCTGAGCAGTCACGCTGCTTTTGTTCATCACTACATCCCGGATCTGCGCCACCTGTGCCGCTGTGAGCGGCTCACCTGCCGTCATCACGGTCAGATCCGCCCGCCCTGCCTGCAAAAAGCACAGACAGTCCGCAAAGCCCTTGGCACGCACCAGCGTCTCGATCTCATTTTCCGCATTCAGGTCTTCCAGCCCCGCCGCCATTTGTGCGGTGTACTCCTTTTTCTCCTCGGCTGTCAGGGAGGAGGATTTCAGGCTTTTTTGCAGGGTGTCCATGGCTTCGTCATGTGCCTTTTCCCGCTTGAGACGAGCCTGCTCAAAAAAGCGGGTGCCACTATCGTTTGCCACGCTGACCAGCTGCGCCTCACCATAGTTTTTGCTGGCACCGGAGGCGGCTTCCGCTTCTGTGGGCAGTGCATCCGTGATGCTAGTCTCTGCTTCTGCATCCACCGGTTCTGCCGAGACCATGAGGGTGTCGTCCTCTGTCTGCGGGGTGATGTCTGCGCGGGCATACTGCCAGTTTAAGTAGACGGCAATGACCAGCGCTGCCGCCAGTGTCAGGGCGGTGACCCTGCGGGTGTTTCTGGAAAGTGCTCTCATAAAACGGTTCCTCCTTTAGGTTTTCGGTAAGCGATTGCGGTACTTGACAAAAGCAGCGGCTCAGCGCTTTCGCTGCTCCACGCAGATGCGGTTTGTGGGCAGATCCAGCAGCGAATGGAGCAGCTCAGTGATGCGGGCTGCCACGCGGACATCTCCCCCACCCTCACACAGCACGGCGATCCCGCAGACCTGCGGCAGATAGGTGGTCTCAGCCAGCGCAGAGCCATCCCGTAATAGGACATGGGTCTCCTGCTGCTGCAGATCCCCGGTCTGGGTGTCTACCGCATAGACGGTCTCCTCTCCGGTGGTCAGGGTGACCATGACTGTGGTACGTCCCGCCCCTTGCAGCTGGCTGATAAGCCCTTCCAGCTGCTGCTCCAGCCGGGTCTGGTACTGGCTGACAGCAACGGTCTGGGTGGTGGATGCCACCGCTTTCTGCGTACCACCGCCGGGCAAAAGTTCCGACAGCAAAAGCAGCAGCATTGCCAGCACACCGACCGCCACTGCGAGCGAAGTGCGGCCTTTACTGCTTTGCAGAGAGCGCAAGGTGGAAAGCAATTCGTTCTTTTTCATGGTGCGCTCTCCTCCGCTGCCGTGGGAGCAGTGCCCAGCGTCTGCTGCAAAAAGCTGAGCACTGCCTGCTTTTGTCCGGCGGTGCAGTCCGCCGGAAAGGCGGCAACAGCCTTTTTTACCACGATCTGCTGCCCGGCTTTTTCCAGCGTGACCGATACGCGGATATCCAGCCCGAACTGCTGGCGGCACTGTGCGGCGCAATACTCTGCCAGCCGAACCTCAGCCTCGGCCAAAATCTCCGTTTCCAGTGCATCCGGCTGTGCAGTGGATGTAGCCGCCGGGGCTGTATTTCCTGAAAAAGCGGTCATGACCTTGCCTGGCAGCCGTGGCAACTGCGCAAGAAGGACTGCTAAAATATATAGTCCGGCTACGGCTTTTATGCACCGGCCTGCCCAGCTTTGCCCGCCAAAAAGACTGACCAGTTCCGCCCCGATGCACGCCATGCAGAACACTGCCGCGGCCCGCTGAAATGCCTGCATCTAACCACCCCCTGTCAACATCAGCAGCACGATGCCCACCACAAACAACATGAAAAACAAAGCTGTAACTGCCGCCATGCAGCGCACAGCCTCGGCAAAGCATTGCAGCAGCTTATGGCAATGCTCCAGCCCGCCGATCCCGGCAAGCCAGCCGCAGCAGGACAGAAAAAACAGATGTACCAGCAGCCCGAGATACAAGGGCGCAAACTCTGCCCCGATGCTGAGTAATGCGGCAATACCAAGGGTGCTTTTGAGCAGCTGCATCCCGGCCAGCACTGCGTCTGCCGCGCTGCTCAGTGCCTGCCCTACAATGGGCACGCTGCCGGTCAGAAGCTGCCCCAGACGGGAGGCCGAACGATCCAGCTGCACCGTGACTACGCGCTGAAGGCTCATCAGGGCGGCGAACGCTTTGCCCGCCCAGCCGATGGCCTGCCGCAGCAGCCGTCCGGTCAGAGTGCAGCCCTCGGACAGACTTTTGCGGGAACTGATGCCGCAGGCCATGCTGATGGCAAGATAGCTGCGCAGCAGCGGCTGCAGCCAGAGAGTGACCGCCTGTGCAATAAAACATAGCACCGTGAGCAGAAAGCCGTTTGCAGCCGCTCCGGCGTTCCATTCGCCGCCCGCCGCCAGTACGCCGCTGTACACCGGCAAAAAGCCCAGCAGATAGCTTTTCCACCCGGCCATCCGGGTGCACAGGGCAGCGGCAAGCTCGTCCAGTTCCTGCCACAATAAAACGCCGCAGCCGCCGGCAGCCGCCAGCTCCAGCAGGGCTCTGTCGGCAGTGTCCTGCAAGAGAAATGCAAGCCCAGCCGCCAACGATAAAAACAGTAGAATATCGGCATATTGCTGCAGCACATCCCGCAGTAATTGCACCGGCTCGGCGGCAAATAAATGCAGCAAGGTGCCAAGCGGGTCTGCCGCAAACTGCTCGGCCTGTACAGGTGCTTTGTCAAGATAAGTCTGCCACGGCGTTGTCTCTGCCGCCGCAGCTTTCAGGGCGGCTTTGCTGCACAGAAAGTCCAGCGCTGCCACGCAAATGATAAGGCTGCGTTTTTTCATCCCGCCAACCCCCAGATTGTCTGGAATATCTGTTCCAGCAGCGGCCATACTGCTGCCAGTACGAGACACCGCCCCGCCAGCCCGGCACACCATGCAAGAGTGTCTGCTCCGGCTTCCTCGCAGAGGGTGCGGACGTAATCTGCCAGCAGCATGATCCCCGCGCTGCGCAAAAGGCAGGAAAAAGCCTGTGCGTTGGTGTGCTGCCCCAGCTGCACGAATGCTTGCAGTACCCCGCGCAGCGGCTGTGCCAGACGGAGCAGCAGCCACACCGCAGCACCCAGCGAAAGCAGCAGTGCAAACGCCGGGGAATATCGTTGTAATAGAATACCGGCAAAGGCCGCCAGCAGCAGCGCCGCCAGCACCGGAACCGCCGCACTCATAGCGCAAACAGAGAGCGGATGGTGGCAAACAGGGCGCTGATCTGCTTGACGAGAATGGAGAGCACCACCACAAGCCCCGCCAGCGTGGTCATCATGGCCTGATCCTCCCGCCCGGAGCGGATGAGCAACTGATTGAGCACAGCAACGATGATGCCGATGGCCGCAATTTTGAACACAAGCTCGATATCCATCCGTTTCTCCTTTGTTCCCTACAGCCTTTACAAAAAGAGCAGCGCCAGCATCATGCCGCCTGCCAGCCCAAGACGGTGCGGCAGACCGGCCTGCCGCTGTGCCGTGCGGCGTGCCTGCTGCAAATAGTCCTCGAACCGCGCCGTATAGTAATCCAGCCGTTCGCATTCCTGTGCGGCCTCTGCGCGGCCAAGACCATCGAAACACTCTGTGAAACAGGCGCGCTCTGCCGCAGAGAGCCGTTCCGGTGCGGGCAGCTGCTGCAATGTTCCGCCGGGAGCTTGTGGCAAAAGACCCTCGCGGCAAAGCTGCCGGTAAAGGCTTTGCAGGTCTGCCCGGCGGTACTGGATCTCCTGCCGGATGCGCTGCAATAGCTCGATGGTGCGCTGCAAGGCGGCAAGACGCAGGGTGGTTTCAGCTTGTACTGCGTCCCCCGCCAGCCAGCCGCACAGCGGGAGCAAAAACAGACCAAACCCGCGCAGAAAGCCGCTCATACGGCGCACACTTCCCGGATGCAGCCCGGGGTCTCTCGCCCGGCAAGGACGACCAGCTGCCGCAGCATCCCTCGTTGCAGCAAAGCCTGTACCTGTGGGCGGCACTGGGCCTGTGCAGCATCCGGCGCGTGGAGACTGGCAATAAAGTCCACCCCGCTGAAAAAGCCTTGCTCCAGTGCTCTGGTCTCTTCCAAGCCGCCCAGCTCGTCCAGCAAGATCACTTGCGGTGCCAGCGTGCGCAGCGCCATCTGGACAGCGCGGGCTTTATCCACCCCGCCGATGCGCTCCAGCGGCGGCAGGGGTTGCTCCGGCGGGAAAAGCTCGCCCCGCTCGTCCACCACTGCTACCAAACGCTGCCGCTCAGCCAGCGTCTGGGCGATGGTGCGCAGCAGGGTGGTCTTGCCGCTGCCGGGATCTCCCACTATCAGCAGCCCGGTAAAGCGCTGCTCCAGCAGCTTGTCCAGCGCGGGCGGCAAAGGGATAACACAGCTGCGCGCGATCCGCAGGTTGAGCGAGGTGACCTTTTGCAGGGTGATGCTCTGCCCTTCCCGCTGCACGAACTGCCCCGCTACGCCCACACGGTTACCGGCAGCGGTGGTCAGGTAGCCCTCGGCAAGCTCCCTTTCGTGGGTGTGCACCGAGCCGTTGCAAAGGGTGTGGAAGATCTCCTCTATTTGCAGCGCATCCAGCCGCATTGCAGCCAGCCTTGGAGGGCAGCCCGGCAGTGCCGAAGCAGGGCATTGCCGCCCCTGCACGGTAAATGCGACCGCACAGCCTGTGCGCAGCCGCAGCTCCTGTACGCGTGCTGCCGTTTGTGCGGGCAGCTGTGCCAGCGGCGCCGCCAGCCAAGTGGGAAGGGCTTTGACAATTCGGTAATACTCGTCCACTTTGGGTTCTCCTTCCACGAAAGCTTTGTGCTAGCATTGTATGCACTTTGTGCGTCATTAGAACCGGTAACCGGGAACGGGCAAACAAAAAAAGCCTCTGCAACAGCGTTGCAGAAGCTTTTGAGATCATTTATATTTCGGCATTCGGAGAAGTTCTTCAAGTCGTTTCCGGTTCTGCCGGGGTATCTTGCAGCATGGCAAGGAACTCCTGTTCGGTCAGCACCGGCACGCCCAGCGCCTGTGCTTTGGTCAGCTTGGAGCCCGCCGCCGCACCGGCCACAACATAGGCTGTTTTTTTGGAGACAGAGCCGCTGGCTTTGCCGCCGTTTTTCACGATCAGCGCTTCCGCTTCGTTGCGGGAGAGGGTCTCCAGTGTACCGGTGACCACTAGCGTTTTTCCCGCCAGTTTGTCCCCCTTCGGCTCGCCCTTCCACTGCATATTGACCCCGGCATCTGCAAGGCGGTGCACAAGGTCGGTGGTGCCTTCCTTGGCAAAGAACTCCACCACGCTTTGCGCCATCACGCCGCCGAAGCCGTCGATCTGGCTGATCTGCTCTGCGGTGGCTTCCCGGATGGCTTGCAGCGTGCCGAAATGCTCTGCCAACAGCGCGGCCGCCTTATCACCGATATTGCGGATGCCAAAACCAAAAAGAAGTTTATCCAGATTGTTCTGTTTGGAGGCAGTAATGGCCTGTAACAGATTGTCTGCGCTTTTTTCCTTGAATTTGTCCAGCTCCAGCAGCTGTTCCCGGGTCAACGTGTAGATGTCTGCTGCGGAGTGCACCAGTTCCTTTTCCACCAATTGGGTGGCCACTGCCTCGCCCAGACCTTCGATATCCATGGCATCCCGGGATGCAAAATGGATGATATTGCGCAGTGCCTGTGCCGGGCACTCCGGGTTCACGCAGCGCAGAGCTGCTTCGTCCTCCAGATGCACCACCGGCGCACCGCAGGAGGGGCAGACCGCAGGCATGGTGTAGGGTTCGGCGTCCTTTGCATGATGGGTGACCCCGATGACCTCCGGGATGATATCGCCCGCCTTGCGCACCTGAATGGTGTCCCCGATGCACAGCCCGAACTGCCGGATAAAGTCCTCGTTGTGGAGGGTGGCGCGAGCTACCGTGGTACCTGCCAGAAACACTGGATCGAAGCAGGCAGTGGGGGTGAGCACGCCGGTGCGGCCAACGGCCACCTCGATGCTGCGCAGAGTGGTCTCCTTGACCTCCGGCGGGTACTTGAAGGCGATGGCCCAGCGCGGGAATTTGTTGGTGGAACCCATCAGCTCTCGCTGCGCAAAATCATTCACCTTGATAACGGCACCGTCCATGTCAAAATCCAGCTTGGCACGGTTCTGGCCGATATTTTCAATCTCAGAAATGGCGTCCTCGATATCATGCACCACATGGTAGCGCGGCGACACCGGTAGTCCAAGGCTTTTGAGGTAATCCAAGCTTTCGGAATGCTTAGTCAGGGTCTTGCCCCGGATCTGCTGCACGTTGAACACAAAGATGGAAAGTCCCCGGCTGCCGGTGATGCGGGCATTCTTCTGCCGCAGAGAACCGGCTGCTGCATTGCGGGGATTTTTAAAAGGCGCAGCACCCTGCAATTCCTGCTCGGCACACAGGTGTTGAAAAGCCTTGTGAGGCATATACACCTCGCCGCGCACTTCCAGAAACTCCGGCGCATCCTTGAGGGTCTTGGGAATGCTGCGGATGGCACGCACGTTTGCGGTAACATCCTCACCCACCACGCCGTCACCGCGGGTGGAGGCGCGGACAAGCTGCCCGTTCTCATACTCTAAGCTGCAAGAAAGACCGTCGATTTTGATCTCCACGACATATTCCGGTGTGACCCCGGCCTCGCGGACACGGCGGTCAAAGTCCCGCAGTTCGTCAAAAGAAAACGCATCCAGCAGGCTTTCCATCTTGACAGCATGGGTCACCTTGGGCAGCTTGCTGCTGGCGGTGCCGCCCACCTTCTGGGTGGGCGATGTTGCTGTGACAAGCTGAGGAAACTGCGCTTCCAGTTCCTTCAGTTCCCGCGTCAGGGCATCGTATTCAAAATCCTCCAGCTCCGGCGCATCCTGATCGTAGTAAAGCCGGTTGTTTTTTTCAATCGTTGCGCGCAGCTCTTCCACGCGTTTTTTTGCCTGTTCCAGTTCCAAATATTCCACTCTCCCGCGATATCATTTTACCGCCCGCCGTGCTGCTTTCCCGGCAGAAACTGTGCTGTACACCGGACACAGCAGGTAAGCGGTAGTCGTTTGCATTTGCATCCTCCTTAGTATACCACATCCATAGACGCTCTGCAAAGCATTAAATACAAATCGTATTCTCGAGACGCTCTCATGCGTTGAAATCGATATCAGTGCATCCAATGCGTTGATTTATAATCACTTGCGAAAGATACTAAGCGTATATTCATTATATTTTACGTCGATAATTCGTTTCATTTCAAGCATCCTTTTACAGTGACTTTTAGTAATTCTTTCCGTTGCATTTTCTACGCAGTACGGACAAAAAAACACCCCCTCCCCGGCGCGGCAGCTTGTGCCGTCCGGGAAAGGGGTACAGTTAAGTTTGCAGCTCAGGTGACCGGGATCAGCAGCCGCTGTGCCTGCGGCAGACTGGAAAGCTCCTCTTCCAGTTGGTTTGCCGCAAGGATCTGCGCCGGAGCCACATGGAACCGCCGTGCCACTGCAAACAGCTCCTCCCCGGCCTGCGCGTAGTAGATCCGCAGTGCAATTTCGGGGTCGGTATCGGGCAGCGGGTCACCAAGAGTGATGCTGCCAATGACTGGGCTGGTGGTACAGCCCAAGATCGTACCCTCTGCCCGCACGGTAATGGTGGCTTCCAGCGTACCGCCCGCACAGGTGCATTGCACGTTCTCGGTGCTCAGCCAGCATTCCGGTACAAGTACCGTTCCCTCCGGCGGCGTAATGGGCAGAGGGATATTGACCTCCAAGGTTTTCTCGTAGCTTTCCAGCTCGCCGAGGGTATTCTCTGCAAGAGCTGTTACCACCGCTTTTGCGGAAAGCACCCAGCCCTCCCCTTTTTGGATGGTCTGCTGGGGGCCGTAGTGCACAAAGCAGGCCCGCAGCTGCGCCCCTGCATCCGGCAGCGGGCCGGAGCCTGTGGCGGTGGCGGTATCGTTCAGGGTGCAGAGCAGCTGCTCTGTGACGAGCGGCTGCGGCGTAAGCTCTGTTTCAAACCGGGTGGAAAAAGCATCCACCGCCACTTGCAGCTGGTAGCTGCGCCATGCCCGCAGATGCAGCATGACGTTTGCCGTCAGCTGGGCGGCGGCGCTTTCTGCCTGTGACAAGGTAAAACCAACCGGCTCTGCCACGCATAAGCAGCGGCAGTCTTCGGTGATGCCCTCTAAATCTATCACCTGCTGGAAAGGCAGCGCCGCCGCCTGACTTTGCAGGGCAGTGTCCCCTTCTGCCCGCCATGCACACTGCACCCGCAGTTCCCCCTTAACCACAGCCTTTCCGGCAAGCAGCTTTACCTCTGCCACACAGGCGTTGCCGGTGATATCCAGTACAGCCGCCGGGGGCTTTGCAAAGACCAGTTCGCCTTCCAAGGTGACCAGCTTATCTAGCACCGCCACGCTGCGCATGCCTTGCAGGGTGCGCAGCTGCTGCTCGATGCCGCCATCTGCCAATGCCGTGATGACCTCGGTCTTGCATTGGGTGTGCACCGTGACCACCAGCCCATAGGCACCCCGCACCTCAATACGGCGCGGGTCTGCCGCACGGGTATTAAGGTATTCGGTCTGTCCCTCCACAACGGCTGTCCATGCGGTAAAGGTCAGCTCCGGCAGTTCCAGTTGCCGAGTGAAGGGCAGCTTTTGCTCGGTCTGGCACAGGCCTTTTTCCGCTTCGCTCTGATAAAACACTGTGCAGCGCAGATAGCCCTCTAAGGTAAGCCTGCCCGGCTGCAACTGTCGTTGCAGCACCACCGGGCGGACAAAGCACTTGACCAGCTTGCCCACCGGCGGCAGATCGTCCGAGATGCGGATCTCGGTCTCCAGCGGAAGTTCTGCTTTTACGGTACAGCCTGCCCCGCCCTGCGGCAGCGTGTCCCGGAATATCTTCAGTTCCATGTGCAGTGCGCTCCTTTCCCTGTCCGTTTCCGTAAGAGTGTATGCGGCGGCAGGCGGCGGTATGCCGACAGCAAAAGGCCGGTGTGCAGCAGCTGCCACACACCGGCCTTTTATGGATTCAGTTCTCTTTGCGGATGCCGAACAGCTTGCGCAGAATGCCGCACAGCGCTTTCGGGCTGCGAATGACCACTACCTGCATCTCCACCCCGCCTTTCGCTCATGTTTAACCCATTATAGCGTCTGGCAGGCAAAAATGTTCCGGGATGGGTTCAATCCGCGATGGTCTCCACCACCACAAGCGCACCCTGCCGGGTGCTGACGGTGATGCAGCTTGAGCCTTCGGCGTACTCGTTGCTCACACCCAGCGGATAGCCTGCTGTGAGCACGGCATCCTCCAGCTCGTAAAAGGAGCCTTTTTCGTACACGCCCTCGGCGCGCCCCTCCATGGGGAAGGCCGAGAAGTAGAAGAACTCCTCCTTGGGGTAGCAGCGGCTCTCGCCCGGCAGCACAAAGGTGATGCGGGAGCGCTCGTCCTGCAAGGCGGCGCGGATGCCGCGCTGTTCCAGCCCAAGGCCGGTGCACAAGTTTGCAAGGGTGTGCTCCACCCGCTTGCCGCCCAGTGCGCCCAGCAAAAGCACCTCGTCAAAACCCTTTTGCGCAGCAAGCTTTGCGGCATACTCGGTATCGGTGTCGTCCTTGACGTGGGGCAGTACTACGATATCGTCCTGATCCTGCTGCGGACAGGGAGCGGAATCAAAATCGCCTACGATGATATCCGGCTTGCAGCCCAGCCGCGCGCAGTTGCGGTAGCCCGCATCGCAGGCGATGATAAAATCATCGCTGCGCAGCAGGTGCCTGAGCTCCGGCTGCACCGGGCAGGCGGAAAGGATCACACAACGGGACATTTTATTCTTCCTTCCGTATTACACTTTCGGGCGCTGCCAATCCTTGACATCCTTTACTTCGTCATACATGGCGCAATAACTGTCGTACCGTGTCTGGGAAAGCCTGCCCTCTGCCAGCGCCGCCCGCACAGCACAGCCTTTTTCGCTGCGGTGGGAGCAGCCGGTAAACTGGCACTGACCCAGATAAGGGCCGAATTCTGGGAAGGCGTGCTCCAGATTCTCCTTGGGGATGAACCCTGCACGGTTCGCCTCCAGACTGGCAAAGCCCGGGGTGTCGGCAATGCGTCCGCCGTAAGCTTCAAAGATGGTCACCTCGCGGGTGGTGTGGCGGCCGCGCCCCAGCTTCTGGCTGATGGCGCTGGTCTCGCGGGCAGCGTCCGGCAGCAGCGCGTTCAGCAGGGTGGATTTACCCACGCCGGAGTTGCCGCAGAAGGCGCACAATCTGCCGTTGATCCACTGTTTTACTTCGTCCAGCCCTGCACCGCTTTCGTAGTCGATACGGATAAACGGCAGGGTGGATTTTGCGTAGGCATTTGCCAGAAAATCCGCCTCGGCAAGGTCGCTTTTGGTGCACACCACCACCGGCTGCACGCCCTTATCCACCGCAATGGCCGAAAGCTTATCCAGCACCAGCGTGCTGGGGGTAGGCTGGGTGGTGCTGGCCACAAGGAACAGCACATCCAGATTTGCCACCGGCGGGCGCACAAAAACGTTTTTGCGGGGTGCGATCTGCGCAATGACCGCTGCGCCGTTCTCAGTTTCCAGCATCACCTCATCCCCTGCCACAGGGGTGATCTTCTGTTTGCGGAAAATGCCGCGGGGTTTGCACTCCACGATGCCATCCGGCGTTTTTACATAGTAAAAGCCGCCAATGCCTTTTATGATATAACCGTTCATGCACATCCTCCGTCAGCCCAGCAGCGAGGACCACCAGTCCAGAATACCGCCGCCGGTGGAGCTGCTGCTGGAGCTCGGCTCGCTGCTGCCGCCGGTGCTCTCGCCGCCGGTAGAGCCTTCGCCCGTGGTGCCGGAAGTGCCGTCACCGCCGGGCTGCTCCGGTTCCTGTACCGGTGCAGCGCCTGCGCTGACCACAACGTTTACGCGGCTGTTCAGCTTTGCGGTAGCACCTGCCGCAGGGCTCTGGCTGAGCACCGTACCTGCGGGCTGGTCGCTATATTCTTCGCTCTGGCTGCCAAGACCCAGATGGTTCTGCACCAGCAGGGTGCGGGCATCATTCACGCTCATGCCGGTAAGGGAGGGCACCTTAGTGGTGGTGGACACCTGCGGACGGCTGATATAAAGGATGACCGTAGAGCCTGCCGCTACCTGCGTACCGGCGGCAGGGTCGGTGCGGATGACCGCGCCGGAAGCCACGGTGGTATCCACAGCCTGCGTGACCAGCACCGAAACGCCCAGTGCCTTGAGCTGCTGTTCGGCATCGGTCTGCACATAGTTGGTCAGATCCGGCACAGTGACATACTGGGTACCAAGACTAACGGTCAAAGTCACGCTTTGTCCCTCGCGGACGGTGCGGCCGGACACCGGCGACTGCTTATAGATATAACCGGCGGCATAGTTGCTGTTATACTCTTCTTCCCACTCCGGGGAGATCTGGCCGGATGCGATCTGATCCGTGGCCATGGCCTGATCCTTGGTCATGCCGATATAGTCCCCAAGGGTGACATCGGCCTTGTTGTTCATCAGGTTGGAGGAATCGTTCAGGATCATCCAGCACAGTGCCATGCAGGCCAGTGCAAAGGCAATGGTGATACCGAACAATGCAGGCAAAAAGACGGTACGGCGCTTTTTACCCGGCTTGCTTTTGCCGTTTTTGCGGGGGGCGGGCTGTTCGTTCTGACGGATCGCGCGGTTCTGGTTCATGGTACGTTTCACCACCTTTTCGGGTGCTTCTTCTGTAATATACTGATATTCAAACAACACGGAGGGGTTCTGCACATAGGTATCCAGTGCTTCCAGCATCGCCCGTGCCGAGGGGTAGCGGTTCTGGGGGAGCTTGGCCATAGCCTTTTCGGTGATCTCCACCAGCGCATAGGGCACCTCCGGTGCCAGCTCGTGCAACGAGCGGGGCTCGTCCGAGATCTGCTTGATGGCAACCTCCACCACATCGTCTGCATCAAAGGGCAGATGACCGGAGAGCATCTCGTACATCATAACACCTACCGAGTAGATGTCGCTGGTGCGGTCGGTCTCGTCCCCCTTGGCCTGTTCCGGGCTGATATAATGCACGCTGCCCATCGCCTTGCCGGCCAGCATCTGGTTATCTGCCCGGGAAATGCGGGCAATACCAAAGTCCATCATGCGCAGCTGGCCGTTATCCAGCAGCATAATATTCTGGGGCTTGATATCCCGGTGCACGACGCCGTTGGCGTGGGCATGCTCCAGCGCCTTGAGGATTTGGGAGATGAAGTGCACGGTCTCCCGGCTGGAAAGCTTGCCACCCCGCTCGTTGAGGTACTCCCGCAGGGTCATGCCGTCCACATACTCCATGACGATATATTGCAGATGGTCGTTGACCGAAACATCGTACACCTTGACGATATTGGGGTGGTTCAGCAGAGAGATGGCCTTGGATTCGTTTTTAAAGCGGCGCACAAGATCCGGGTCGTGCATATATTCCTGCCGCAGCACCTTGACCGCCACCACAGTCCCGGCGGGCACGGGACCGTTCTGTCCCCGCATGACCGCCTTATACACGTTGGCCATGCCGCCGGAGCCGATCAGTTCCTGCACCTCGTACAGGCCGTCCAGTCTTTTACCGATCAGGTTATCCATGGCGCACCTCCATCGGCTCTACCCCCACCAGCAGGGCGGTGATGTTATCCGGGCCGCCGTTTTCGTTGGCGGTGCGGATCAGAACATCCGGCAGGTCGTAAAAAGACCCGCTGCGCAACAGCTGCTCCAGCTGCTCCGTGGGTACGGCATTGGTCAGGCCGTCCGTGCACAGCAGCAGAACATCCCCTGCCCGCAGCGCCACGGTGGTGAACTCCGGCTCCAGCCGGTAATCCACGCCCAGCGCCCGGGTGATGATGTTTTTCTGCGGGTGATGCTCTGCCTGCTCCTGTGTGATGGTGCCGCAGTCCACAAGCTCCTGCACATAGGAGTGATCGTGGGTCAGCTGCGCCAGCTTACCGTCCCGGTAGAGGTAGGCGCGGGAATCGCCCGCGTGGCTCAGATAGGCCTTGCCGCCGCGCACCAGAGCGCAGACAGCGGTAGTGCCCATTCCAGCCAGAGACTCCTCCCGCAGTGCCTTCTGGAACACATAGCGGTTGGCGCTGAGCAGTGCCTTCTTTAAAAAGGTCTCCTCTTCGCCGGGGATGCACTGGCTGTACTGCTCCTGAAAGCAGCGCTCGATAACGCTGCACGCACACTGCGAAGCCTCACGCCCGCCGCGTGCGCCGCCCATGCCATCGCATACCAGCGCCCATGCTGCATCGCCGGGCAGCTCTCCTGCACGGTAATCATCCTGATTGTCCTGCCGGACGCGTCCTACATCCGTTTTTCCTGCAAGTTTCATAGGTTTCTCCCTCTATTTATGCCTTGCCGTTCATTTCGTCGCGGCGCAGCTGGCCGCAGGCGGCGCTGATTTCGCTGCCAAGGCGGCGGCGCACCGTGGCGTTTACGCCAAGGCTTTCGAGCTTTTGCTGGAATCTGCGCACATTGGCTGCATCCGTAGCGGAATACGGGCTGCCGTCCACCGGGTTGATGGGGATCAGATTTACATGCGCGCCCATGCCCCGGATCAGGTCTGCCAATTGCTTTGCGCAGACATCAGAATCATTGACACCGCGCACCATGGAATATTCAAAGCTGACCCGGCGGCCGGTGGTCTCCTGATACCGGCGCACCGTCTGGATCAGCTGCTCCACCGGGTAGGCATCGTTGACCGGCATCATGCTGCTGC